>FUFK010037648.1_pt1 | contig 12614 bp, 11 predicted proteins | sample 1021851 | NCBI WGS metagenome assembly FUFK01 (sample SAMEA51879418, study PRJEB19060) | metagenome
CATTAGTACANAGANTAATCGATACCCTATCCAATGAGGAAAATACCTGATTTAAGCCATATAAATAAGGGGTTTAATTTACTTTTTCTCTGAAAAAGCGTTTAGTGGTGGGAATAGTGGTGTGTTTTTTGAATTTTTCATTTCCAATATGACAGATATGACACTTATGACATCCACCCCTAAGACATATCCTTGAGGGTAATGTAATCCAATTAATATATCTTATCAAAAGTAGGTAAAATTTATTCGTTATAATTTAAAAGATTGATAATTTATTTTAATTATTTTTTTTCTTATTTACGATCACAAAATTCATTCAAATTAGACACCTTAATTAGAACTGCTGTAATTTAGTGGGCGACCGCCCAGTACTTGGTCAATTGATGTACTTTCCGAACGTTTAAGCATTGCGTTGTAAAAGGGCATGAGCCTCTTAGCATGTTCATGAATTTGTTTAAGGTTTTTTTTACTTTCTTTCATAGCCTCAAAAATCTCTGATCGGATAGAATTCTCATCTATNGTTAGAATCTGTCCATCGCGCATCACNACTTGGCCTGCTACCATAGTCATCCGNACTGAAGCTCCGGTCTCGCAAAATAATAGCTGGCGACGAATATCATTGAGAGGGGTAAAAGCGATCGAGTTTAAATCCAAAAGAATTAAGTCGGCTTCATATCCAGGAGCGATAACCCCTATACGGTCAGAAAGCCTTAATGACTTTGCTCCGCCATTGATTATACATTTTAAGATTTCGGGAGCTTTAGGCCACCGTTCCCAATCTTGGCTGGAAATACGACCAAGTAATGCCGCTTGCTTACCAGCAAGCCAAACATTGCAGCTATCATCTACAGCTGCTTCATCGGTTCCGATACAAATAGAAATTCCTGCATCGCGGATTGCTCTGAATGGCATAATTCCTGACCCAATTTTTATGTTACTAATTGGATTATGGCAAACTATACAGTTTGATTTAGCCATTGCAGAAATATCACTTTCATCAACCCAGATTGAGTGGATAACAACTTTTCTCTCATCAAGGGCTCCAAGGTCATTAACATACTGGATTAGCGACTTACCAAATTTTTCTTGCCCAAGCACGCGCTGAAGTCGTGTCTCAAGAATATGGATGTTGAAAGGTAGGTCGTGACGTTGGGATAGGTCAGTTAGCGCAAGTAAGTATTCAGGCCCAACCCGTTGAGGTGCTGAACAAGAGGTTGAGCATCGAAGCCTTCCATCTGATTGCCCATGCCAGCGATTGATAAAGTCATCATAAATTTGCAATAACTCACTATCACTTTGTCTCGGCGTAGCTTTCATAGCTGCTATCTCTTTCTGTGGTAGTATCTCCTCCAGATAGGGATATTTTTCGTATTCAATCAAATTTGGTTGGTCGATAGCTACAGTTGCTCTCATACCAACATCAGCATAAGCAGACATTATTGCATCAATATTTTCTTGTGTGGGCGTTGGATTAAAAAATGCATCATCATGCACAGTCGTGACACCAAGCTTCAGCATCTCGATTGCGCCTAAAATAGTGCGCAGGTAATTGATACGACCATTCTCGGGCTTATCTCCCAGTGGAGGAACTTCATATAGCATAAATATTTCAAGAGGAGCATCGTCAAGCGCCCCTTTGAGTAAGTTCGCAGGTGAGTGTAGATGGGCATTAACCAACCCTGGCATCAACAGATGTCCCTTAGCTTCAATCACTTCTACAGGACCTGGTGGTCGAGAAATATTCGGGCCTACGGCAACAATTTTGGTGTCTTTTATAAGCACATCTGCTTGTGAAAGTTCTCGATCCTCTGTGTCAAAGGTCAGAATATTTGCGTTTTTAATCAGAATTGACATAAAATTACTCCATGTTACATCGACCGAACACGCAATATCCGGTTACTTTGACAAATTAGTCTGATAACTCAGAGTAGCACGAGCGCGTGGGTCCAGTGCATCTCTAATTCCATCCCCTAGTAAGTTACATGCTATAACAAACAACGTCAATGCAGCTCCAGGAAGTGCTGCAACATGTGGAGCAATAAATATGACATTGCGCCCTTCAGAAATCATAACGCCCCATTCCGCGAGTGGAGGTTGCACGCCTAGCCCAAGAAATGAGAGCCCAGCTGCAGTTACCACAATTGAGCCAAGAACTGTCGCTCCATAAACAATGGCAGCAGGTGCAACATTCGGAAGAAGTTCAACAAATAGAATTGTTCGAACAGGTGTTCCAGAAACCCTCAATGCCTCTATGTAAGGAAGTACTTTTTGGGATGCAGCAGCTTGATGTACGATCCTAACATAATATGGCAATAAAACTATTACCAACGAGATGAGCAGATTAATTATCCCTGCACCCAGTGAGGATGTAACTAGAATCGCCAGTAAGGCCATGGGAAAAGCAAACAAAACGTCCATCGTTCTTAATATCAGCACCCCAAGGCGTTCGTACCAGGCTGCTAATAGTCCGAGTGGAAGCGCAACCAAAGCCCCAATAACCACTGGTGTTACAGCAGTAATTACTGTCAATCGAGTACCATGAATGATCCTAGAAAGAATATCGCGACCTTGATGGTCAAGGCCTAATAGATGCCCAGGAGTTCCTGGCGGTGCAAGTCTAAGGGAAGGTATAGCTTCGTTTGGCCCATAAGGCGCGATTATTGGCGCAAACAGAACTATTATACTAAATACAATTAGTAACCAAAGTCCTGTTGAAGCCGACTTATCTCTTTGCAAGGTCCTCAAGAGTTCATAAGCTTTAGAGTTGCTTAAAATTGATAAAAGCCTCAACCACGCCTCCTTGGATCTAGCACAATTGACAAAATATCGGCAAGAAGGTTTCCGATTACGAATACTATTGCTATGGCGAGAACACAACCTTGCACCACCGGAAAGTCACGCTGAACAATTCCTTGATATAGTTGCAGCCCAATTCCTGGCCAATTGAAAACAATTTCGGAAAATAGAGCACTACTGAATAAAAAACCGATCTGAAGACCTGCAATAGTGACGAAGGATGGTAAGACATTACGCATTGTCTCAATTGAAATTATACGTCTCTGTGAAAGGCCGCGTGCGCGTGCCGCTTGAACGTATGGTTCACCCATCTCATCTATAAATGCACTTCTTGTAACACGGGCTACAACTGCCAGTGACGACGCTGCGGTAGTTACAGCGGGAAGAATCAAGTGCATTGCCACAACATATAACGTAGCGCCATCAGCCATTGCCCCCACCCCTGAGATTGGAAAAATCCTCAACTTTAACCCAAATATTATAAGTAAAACGATACCTAACCAGAATGGTGGTAAGCTGGCAAGCAAAAGCATTAATAGGGTTATTAACCTATCCATAAGTGACCTGTGGTAACCACCAGAAAGTGCAGCAAATAAAAGACCAAAAGACACTGTTAAAAAAAAGCTTGCCCCCATAAGTAAAAGTGAGGCCCAAATCTTGTCAAATATTACTTCCGACACAGGGACACCCAATGAAATCGAACGACCTAGATCACCCTTGATAAGGGCCATCATCCAATCCCAATATTGAATCAAAAGAGGTCGATCTAAGCCAAGTTCCTGTCGGAGCGCTTGAACACGTTCCTCTGTGGCACCTAAACCCAGTATCGTTCTAGCAACATCACCTGGTGAGAAATGTAAGGCAGCAAAAACGACAAAAGAAACGCCAATCAAAACTAAAATTGTGGCAAAGATGCGATTAACTATCAAGNGTATCATTTTTTTAAATTCAAAGCTAAAATTAAAGCGCGCCCTTGTATGGCGCGCTTTTTGGGTTCATTCTTTGTAAACACTTGTGTAATCAGCCCAATGCTGGGGTGCTAGTACAAAACCCTTCACTTCTGGGCGCATGGCGTAAACCTGAATTGGAGTATACAGTGGTATGAAAGCCACGTCATCAGTTACAATATCCCTGATCTCGTGAAGAATTTTAACCATTTCAGCTTCGCTAGAAGTAGCACGAGCTGAGGCCAACAATTCGTTCATTTTAGGATTTTCGTAGTAACCACTATTGAACCCGTTTGGTGGCTGTGCAGTTGTTGGCAAGATCAGGTCAAGCCAGAAAAAGCCTGTTTCTCCCCAAGAAACTTGCATGCAGCAAGTACCTTCTCGTGTACCTTTGGCAAGCATATCCCAGTATGTTCCATTATCAAAAAGCTCAATTTTGGCGCGGATCCCAATTCTACCAAGATCGCGTTGAAGCCATTCGGCGTCTGCGCGTGTATTAACATCTCCGCCTCCACCCATTGTCCAGTCTAGGCGGGTTTCAAAACCGTCTGGGTATCCAGCTTCAGCTAATAGTTTTTTTGCGCCTTCTGGATCATATGGGAAATCGCGATATTCAGGATCCCAACCTGGACCACCATAATTAAGTATACCATAAGCAGGAGTCGCTGTTCCACGTCGCAGATATTTGGTCATACCTTCGCGATCGATCGCCATTGCCATAGCGCGGCGGACGCGAACATCCTTTAACGGCCCTTCGCGAAAATTTAGCCAAATTGGGTAGATAGTGGAAACTGGACCTTTAACCATAGTCATGCCCTGCGCCTCAAGGTACTCTAATGAGTCAGGCGAAGGTGTTGAAATCATATCAAGTTCACCAGTAAGTAATCCAAGTTCCCTAGTAGTAACTTCTGGTATTCCACGCAATATTAACCGTTCAAATTTAGGAACCCGCTTTTCGTCCCAGTAACCACTATTCTTGACTAATACTGTTTGGACACCAACTTCACGCTCACCAAACTTAAACGGTCCAGTACCAACCGGGTTAGTGTTTATCCCATCATTGCCGTATTTCCGAACAGCTGCAGGACTTATCATTCGCGGAGTACCCGATCCACCTGCTGAAAGGCGTCTTAGAAATTCAGCATTTGGCTGTTTTAATTTAATTTCAAAAGTGAAATCATTGACTACTTTGTAGCTTTCAAGATCTCCCCAAACCCAACTAAGCAATCCAACAGATCCAGGTTGGTGAAACTCAAAATCAGGGTTGGTCATACGGTCAAGATTAAACTTTGCAGCTTGAGCATTCCATGGCTCACCATCATGAAATGAAACACCTTCACGTAATTTAAATGTGTAAGTCTTTTTATCAGCGCTAATTTCCCAGCTTTCAGCTAAGGCAGGCACAATAGGTGGTGTTTCAACATTCTCTGCAAGCAAATCCTCCGCAACAAAACCTTCATACATGTGTAAAAGTGCTTTGAATGTGTTCCATGTTGTTGATATATGCGGATCAAGACGAGCAAGATCAGCTTCTATACCGATAGTAATTGTATTTTTTTCAGCCGAGGCTGGAAAGGTAATTGTGAGGGATGCTAGAGTTATTGCTAGCAAACCGCTCAAAAAACTATTTTTCACTTTGTGAAAGTTTTTTTTATTAAATTTAATCATTTGATTGCTCCTTTAAATAAAAACAAAACTTGATATTATTTGTACGAGATTTATGCTTATTGGTTTCTTTAAAAAACAATAAAAGCTTCGATAAAGTGCTAAGTCTTTTTACTCGATGTTGCCAAATAGGGGGTCCATGTATGAGCATTGATGCTTTCGCATTTTCTGTATTGGGAGGGAATCCAATCATTTATTTTCTCCTTTCTGTTGGATACACTTGGGTTTTTTCCTTAACCTTCGATTTAGCCTCAAAACTAGTCCACTCGGGTGGTTCATTTAGTTTTAGGACACCTTTAAGAAGGCTTTTCGTATATGGATGTTTAGGTTCATTAAACACAGAGTAGCTGCTACCACTCTCGACGATGCAACCACGGGACATTACTGCGGCTTCATCTGCCATAATTTCTACTAACTTCAAATCATGGGTAACAAAAAGATAAGCAAGACCTCGGCATTTTTGCAGATCAATTAGTAATTCCAATATTTGAGCCTGGACCGATACATCTAGAGCTGAAGTAGGTTCGTCAAGAACAAGGAAGCTAGGCTCTAATGCTAAAGCACGGGCGATAGCAACTCTTTGGCACTGGCCGCCAGATATTTCACCAGCAAATCTATTTCTAAGACCAACATCTAATCCAACATCCTTTAATAGGGCCTCAACACGATCATCTAGCTCAGCACCACGAATACCAGCATTCTCAAGGGGACGCCTAAGATTAGCCCCAATAGACCGTCTAGGATTTAGCGATAATTGTGGATCTTGAAAAACCATCTGAAAACCTTGACGTAAATCAAATAGTGAACTCTCCCCTAGGTGAGATAAATCATGACCATTAAAAAATATATTACCAGAATCAGGCGAGACCAGCCGCATTAGCAGCCTAGCAACTGTAGATTTACCAGATCCAGACTCTCCTACGAGTGCAAGCGTTTTGCCCCTATCAATAGAAAGACTTACCCTATCGACTGCAGTGACATAATCTGAACGACCCAATCTTTTTGTAAGAAATCGTTTACAAAGTCTTTCTGCTACTACTAGCGTACTGCTAGTCTCACTGACAGATTTCATATTATTGTTTGGTGATGACGGAGATAGCCGGATTTGGTCCAAAGATTGATTAGGTCTTTTTTGAAATTTACCAGTATCTGGATATGCATTAAGCAAATCTTGAGTATAAGAATGACCTGGCTGAGTTAAAACGTTATCGGTTTCACCATTCTCTTTGACCTCGCCATCTTTAACAACTACTATCTTATCGGCAATCGCTCGTACAACCGAGAGGTCATGGGTTACTAAAATTATCGATATTCCTAGTTCATTTCTAAGGCGTCGTAAAAGGGCAAGAATTTCAAATTGCACTGCTGCATCAAGAGCGGTTGTTGGCTCATCAGCAATCAAAAGTAAAGGATCATATGCCAAGGCCAACGCGATTGCTACTCTCTGGCACATCCCTCCAGAAAGTTGGTGAGGAAAGCTATTACACACACGTTCAGGGTCTGCAAAGCCCATTGGCTCAAGAAGTTTTTCAATACGGTTATGTGCCTCTGCAGTTTTCATGTAAGGCTCACATGTATATAGGACAGCTAATATTTGATCTCTGATGCGTAAAGCAGGATTTAAAGAGGCTCTGGGTGTTTGTGATACAAATCCAATTTGCCTACCTCTTAACCGATCCATTTTACTCTTTTCCAATTTGAGCAAATTTGAACCATTAAAGTAAATAGATCCGCTGGTAATGCGGCCAGGTGNTGGAATTAACCGCATTATAGACAATACTGAAACGGACTTGCCAGACCCGCTTTCACCTACTATGCCAAGTATTTCACCTCTTTTAACTTCAAAAGTAAGTTGANTACACGCTACAGTGGATGTGTTGTAAGAGGGGAACTCTACACTAAGTTTGTCCACATGGAGTAATGTTTCAGATTTACTACGGTAATATTCTGACCTTTTATACCGCCCTTTTTCTAACNATCCATCTTTTACTAAATAGTCTGAATTAGTATGCATAATTTACACCGCAATAAGTTCTGCGGCACGCCAACCAAAAGCATTTATAATTTAAGATGCTTGCGCTACATAACTAAATCTGTAGAAATCGTTGTTCTGTCAACCTTTCCTATTTTTTGAAAAGCTAAGATTTCTCGAGTTGTTTATTATTTAATCAAAATTTGACCTTAAGTGCTAAAATTAAATCAACTTTATTTTGGATTTTTCTTATTTAAATGTCACACATATCATCCCCCCTAAGACATATCCTTGAGGCCACCCCAAAAACCATAGCCTATTTTAGCAAGTACGACTGATCACATATTTTGATTACAGGTACTTTAAACCACTATCACAACCAAAAGTAACAATATTTTCCTTAGGCGACATCTCCCGTGCAAGCTTAATTGCTCCAACAACATTCATCCCCGTTGATGTGCCACAGAAGATTCCATGTTTTTGAGCAAGGACTTTTCTCATTTCAAAAGCTTCGACTTGATCTACTGCATAAAATTGATTAATTCGTTTAGAGTCTAAAAATGGAGGATAAAAGCCAACACCAACACCTTCAACCTGATGAGACCCTCCAAAACCTTGAGTCAACAAGGGAGACTGACTTGGTTCAAAAGCTATCACATTTGGAAATTCATCTTTTTTATGTAGCCCTTCTAGAGTCCCCATCAGGGCTCCCCCAGTTCCTACCGATGCACAAAGCAAATCAACTTTGCCTTCTATTTGTTGAGCAATCTCTAAACCCATTGGTTGATAACCGAGCACTACATCCTTTGAACCAAATTGGTCCGCATAAAAACCATTTATTTTATCAACTTTTTCATGAGCAAGTTCTTTCATTTTTTTAATAAGTTCTGGTGAGATTCCTTTTCCATAGGACGGAACTACAATAACCTCTGCACCAAATGCCTCCATTGCAAGCTGTTTCGAATGAGAAAAAGCGTCTGAAAATATAGCAGTGAACTTTATACCTGAACAAGCACATGCAAAAGCCAGCGCAGAGCCAGTACTACCACCAGTATATTCTACTACCGTCTGGCTCAAAGTTAAATTTCCTTTACGGATAGCTTCCCCGATTACAGAGATCGCCATTCGATCTTTGTAGGAACCTGTTGGGTTACCGCTCTCAACCTTTAACCAAATTGAAGCACCTTCATCTGGTTTTAAAACATCGAGTTTTATTAGAGGCGTATTCCCTACTTGTTTAAAAGAACTTTGCATTGAGAATTAAATCCCTTACTTTCATAGAAATAAAATAATATTTCTAGTACTATTACAAGAAATATCGCAATTGGCCCGACAACGGTATAATGTATTGTTCTACAAAAATTAAATAAATACCCTATCCAATGAGGAAAATACCTGATTTAAGCCATATAAATAAGGGGTTTGAATTTCTATTACTTTGAAAAAGAGTCTAATGGTGGGAATAGTGGTGTGTTTTTTGAATTTTTCATTTCCAATATGACAGATATGACACTTATGACACCCACCCCTAAGACATATCCTTGAGGTACCCCAAAAACCATAGCATATATTTAGCAAGTACNACTGCTCACACATTTTGNTTTGGAATAGATATAAAGGATTANGTTCGGTAATTCATTTTTTGTGTTAAACTTTTTTTAAAATAATATTAAAANGAAGATTAATTCTTAAAACAATTNTCTNTGGAGGATTTTCAATATGCCTACTTTAGTAATCAAAGGGAAAATAACAAAAGGATATGAACATTGGGTTAATGTATATGACCAAGCTGAAGAACTTAGAAATACAAAATATGGAATTAAAACAATTTACAGAGGACATGAATTAGAAGATTCTAATACTATACACGTAGTTATGTATACCCCTAGCATGGATGTATTACAACAACACATGGAAAATGAAGCTGAATTAATTGCTGAAGCTGGTGGTGATCCTAGCCCAGAAGCTAATGTAATTACTCTTTGCAGTGATTAAAAAACTGTACTTTTAAGAAGAGATAATCTTTTAAGATATTAAATTTCATCAAAAGATGTCACACATGTCAGATATGTCANCNACCCCTAAGANATATNCTATAGGATGAGAACATTACCAACTATAAAATTTCTTTCCTCTGTTGAAAACTATTTTGGAAACAAATTCTTGAGCAATATCTCCCCACTTTGACCAAAGTTTCTGACATCGAACAAAGGCCTCTTCATCCTCATACTCCCAAATAATCAAAATTTTTACAAGGTTTTCATCTGCAATACGAATACAACTAACATTTAATTGGCCTGATTTTCTCAAAAATTCTTTTGATTTATCCGTATTAAATAATTNAAANNTATCTGACCATAATTTATAATCACCTTCTGAAGGAAAGGTCACAATTGCAGAAGAAAAATAACTGTCTTTATCCATAAATAACACCTTTTAAAAATTTAGAAGTCCTATTTTAGCTTATGATAAATTTAGAATGTCTTCAATTTATTGATTAAAATTATAAAGGATATTTGAACCTTTTATGAATTAATAAATACTCATAAAAAAATCTGTTTGTGTTGAACATAACAAACATAACAATCATAACACCCACCCCTATGACATATCCTTGAGGGCACCCCAAAAACCATAGCCTATTATTTGTAATGATTGGGTTTGGAGTTCGAGTCTCTCTGGAGGCATCATAATATTTGTCTTATTTTCTTTCTAAAGAAAAACAATATGATAGAATGACTTTACGTAATCCTTGTATGAACCAATTTTTTTAGTTTGACTGTTCAAATATTAATTTTTTGGAGATAGTTTTAATGAAAAGATTTTTTGTTTTTATTTGTTTTTATTTTTTTTCAGCCTTTACAATTTTTGCAGGTGGCCATGATAATGCAAATGCTTTTGGATTTGCATTAAAAGTTCCAATGAGTGAAGTGGAAAACATTGAGAAATTACTTAATGACCATTATGAATTTATGAAAAAAACTCATTCTGTTACCGGTGAAAAAGAAATAAGATTAAATGCCTACACAGTACTTAAAGGTCCTGAAATGGTTGATCCAACTAATCCTGAAAAGGGAACAACTGGCAATATGTTTTATATTTTGACTGAACATTACGAAACACCTAAAGGGTTTCAGAATCATTTAGCTGCAGGTTCTAAATGGGAAGGGTTTCAACAATTCAATGAAATGTTGCTAAAGTATCGTGTTGCTATGACCTTCCCTGGAACACTAGTATCACAAATGAATAGATAAAATTATAATTTTATAACAATTAGTTGTCTGCCATTAATTGTTTTTTTAATCTAATAACGCTCCTAACCTTAGAACTTAAAAGTTAGGAGCAATTGATTTTTAATCATGGGTTGGGAGTTCTTAATTCTTTACAGGTATTATCTTTTCAATAACTCAGCATTAATTGTCACTTAATTTATTTTTTGGGGCTAAATGATGCTATCGTTTTAATGATAATAAACCTATATCNAAGTGATGTAGGGAGGCATCCCAAAAACNATNGCCTATTATTAGCAAGTAAGACTGCTNANACATTTTGGTTTGGAAAGTAATCATCTCTAATCTTAACAAATANGAAATTTCTTTTAATATTGCTAGGTAATATCTTATCTCTTTTACTTTCTCATTATACTATCTATGTATTATTTCCATCTCTTTAAGTTTCTGAAAACTGAGGATACCAGTAGTGAAACGTCTATTTCATATTTTAAATGTTTAATTATTTTTAAATATATAGTATGATGAAATACTGTTATTGGAGGAAATATCAGGGAGAAGTCCTAATACGAAAGGGAGTTATATTAGGACTTCTGTTTAAGTAAATATAATTATTTAATGGAGGTAATAATTATAATTACAATCAATAACATTATAAATTATTTTGGTTGACTTTAACGTTAGGTAAGTAAAAAAAAATCTTAGGTAACTTTTGATTATTGATTAAAAAATGTCAAATTTTATAGAATTTGTAACAATTTTAATCATTTCTTAATTTACATATTTATTTCTAAGCTAATCTATTATTCAGATCCGTTTAAAACCATAGCCTGTATATAAAAAGCCATATTCCAATTAATTTTTAATTGGAAAAAAATAAAAAGTATTACGTAAGGTAGTTAAATTAAAATGTTAAAATATTTTTATAATTAAATTAAGGTAATAATGACATTGATATGATTATTTATTGATAGCCTTTATTATGCCTACTTTAATTATCAAAAGTAAAATCAGAAAAGGTTATAAGTATTTTGAATAACTAAATTTAAAAATGAGGATAACTATGACAAAAGTTTTGGGAATATTTTTTTGTGTAGTGATGTTTATAACTGCAACCATTTCATTAGCAGCTGATTTAAATATTGTACATACTGACGCTGAATGGAATAACGGAAAAGGAAAAGTCCCTGATAAGGGAATTTGTCTCAAACATGGTGGTGAAAGTTGGTCTCCTTCAATAAAGATAAGTGGTATTCCTGATGCCGCAAAATCAATAAGACTTTTGTTTACAGATGACAACTGGGGAAAAAAAGGTGGGCATGGAGATTTGACATTTAAATTAAATGGGCAAAGTATTATAGAAATTCCACCTATTGGTGGTGATAAAAATTACTTACCAGCAAATGTTATTGGAGGAAATGGAAATCATTGTTCTTCTTGTAAGGAAGANGATTATCTTGGTCCTTGCTCTGGTGGGCGTAATCATACCTATAGGGTAATTGTTTATGCTATAAGTGCTGAAGAGGATATACTTGCTAAAGGCACAGTTTTACTTGGTCAATTTTAGAGTTAACAATTGATAAGGAGGATTGTTCAAAAAAAGATGAGTGGTCAATTATTGTGAAAGTTTTGACACTTATATCACCCACCCCTAAGACATATCCTTGAGGGTACCCCAAAAACCATTGCCTATTATTAGCAAGTACTAATGCTCACACATTTTGGTTTGGAAAGATTAATCGTAACTCTGCGCATAGAAGTTTTGTTTTATACATCTATTAGTTGATATTTTTTTTGTATCCAGCTAATTTATTGTATTAAATATTTGAAGTTATGTTTTAACAAATTTGATAATAATGAAAAAAAAATCAAAATTAAAATACTAAGTAAAATATACTGAAATAATTTTTCTGAAATAATTTTTGACAAAAATGTCCCAATAATTAAACCAATTGCTAAAAATGGGGATAGTTCCAGACTAAGATAAAGAATATTTGCTGGTAT
>FUFK010044368.1_pt1 | contig 12613 bp, 22 predicted proteins | sample 1021851 | NCBI WGS metagenome assembly FUFK01 (sample SAMEA51879418, study PRJEB19060) | metagenome
CAAAGTGATAAAGATGGTAATTTATTATTTACTTATGAGTTTGATGTAAGAGAAAGTTTATAAATGGCTAGAGGTTTAACAAGTGCAGTTAAAACAGAACTAGCGACTGGTATTATAGAACCAGTTTTGTTGATAGAATTAGGATTTGGTACACCAGTATATTTAACAAATGCAAGTTTTGATATAACATCTAGTGTTTCTGGGAGTTCAAGAACATATTTATCTAATGGGCATCTGAAAAATATAAGTGCTGTTAGCGAAACAAATAAACCTACAAAAAACTCATTAATTATTAGTTTGTCTGGTGTTGACCAAACTTATGTTTCAATAGCTTTAAATGAAAATATTATTAATGATGATGTACATATTTATAGAGGTTTTTTAGATGCTAATTTAGCTTTAATATCTGACCCATTTTTATTATTTTATGGAACAATTAACGACTATAAAATAACTGATAATACATCAACAGCAAAAATAGTATTAACTGTAACATCACACTGGGGTAATTTTAGCAAAACATCTGGAAGAACAACTACAGACAATTCACAGCAAAGATTTTTTTCTGGTGATAAGGGCATGGAATTTTCAGCACTTACAGTAAGAGATATTAAATGGGGTAGATAATGGCTAGTTTAAATTTATACAATGCCGAAGTAAAAGATGTACCAAATATAATAGATTTATTGCTTACATTTAAAGAAGAAGAAGGTTTACATTTACCAAATGTAGATGAACCTAGATTAAAAAAATCACTACTTACTTTTTTGAAAAAAGGACATATAATTTTATTAAAAGATTTAGATATAGACCAACTTATTGGTTGTGCTATTTGGTTTAAAAGCACTTATTGGTTTAGTACAAGTGAATGTGTTAATCTTCATACTATTTATGTTAAAAAAAGTTTTAGGAATTTTAGATTATTAACTTTATTATTTGATTCTATAAAAAAAAGTGCAAAACAGTTACCAATTTATCTTGCTGTAACATCTGGAATAGAAATAGACCCAGTTTTTAAAAAATTAGGTTTCAAAAGTTTAGGTTCTAATTGGAGATACAATTAAATGGGCAGTATAATATCAGATATTATCGAACTTGGTGCAGACATAGTAGATGGTGCTGTAGACCTTGTAGATGATGTTATATCTTGGATAATACCCCAACCAGACATTCCAGACTTTGGACAAATACAAGCAGATTTAGATGCTAAAGGAATATTAGTTAATAAAAAAAGTGCTAATGGTGCTATACCTATAGTTTATGGCACAAGAAAAGTTGGTGGAAATATTGTTTTTTTAGAAACTTCTGGTGCTGATAATCAATATCTTTATATGGCTCTTGTTCTGAGTGAGGGTGAAATAAATGATATAACATCAATATTTGTCAATGATAATCAAGTTACATTCACTGGAGATTTAGCAGATAATACTCAAGTTACTGTTGCAAGTAGTGATGTTAATTTTTTTGATGGTTCAAGTTTAATCACAGTAGAGCCACATTTTGGTTCAGATAGTCAGACAGCTTCAAGTTTATTATCTACGTTAAGTTCGTGGACAAGCAACCATAGACTTAGAGGATTGGCATATTTAGCTATTAGGTTTGAGTGGAATAATGATAAATTTGGCTCACTGCCTACTGTTCAAGCTGTTGTACAAGGTAAAAAAGTTTATAATCCAAACTTAGATAGCACAGTAACTGGTGGTTCTGGTAGCCACAGAAAAGATGATAGTTCAACTTGGGCATATTCTGATAATCCAGTTTATCAATTATTAGATTATCTTAGAAATGATAGATTTGGTATGGGTATAACCAATGAATATTTTGATTCAAATTTTGCAGATTGGCAAACAGCAGGTGATGTATGCGATACTCAAATAACCCCTTTTAGTGGTGCTAGTGCTATAGATTTGATGAATAGTCATACAGTTATAGATACTTCAAAAAAAGCTATAGATAATGTTAAAAGCTTTTTAAGGGGGTGTAGAGGGTATTTAAATTTTACAGCAGGTAAATATAATATTTTAGTTGAAAGCACTGGAACAGCTTCTATAAGCCTTACAGAAGATAATATTATCGGTGGTATATCTGTAACNAGTAAAAACAAAAACTCAAGATACAACAGAGTTATAGTTAATTTCACTAACCCAAGTAAAAGTTATCAGTCAGACACGGCACAATTTCCACCAGTAGACGAAACTGGTTTAGCGAGTGCAGACCAACATNCAACAATGAAAACAGCAGATGGTGGTTTATTGTTAGAAGGAAGGTTTGATTTTTCTATGTTAAATAGTCCTTATCAAGCACAAGAAATGGCAGAAATTATATTAAGAAGGTCAAGAACAAGCTTAGATGTTTCTTTGAAAGCAGATGCTACAGCATTAGATTTAGCAGTTGGTGATTTGGTAAATATTACCCATGCAACCCCAAGTTTTTCTGCAAAACCTTTTAGAGTGCAGGGAATGACCATAAATTCAGACCATACGATTAATTTGGTTCTTTCTGAACATCAAGATAGTTTTTATACATTTGGAACTCAACAAGAGGTTGCAACTATACCAGACACAACTTTACCTAATCCTTTTTCAGTACAACCCCCTGCAAGTTTAACCTTATCTGATGAATTGGTTGAATATGCAGATGGTATCGTTATTACAAGATTACTTATTACTGTTGGAGTTTCACCAGACCAATTTGTTGATAATTATGAAATTCAAATAAAACAAACATTAGACCCAGATGGAAATGCAGTAAGCGATTCATTTAGAGAAATAGCAGTTGGAAAAATACTGGAATATCAACACCTTAATGTTATTGATGGTGCTACATACCAAGTAAGAGTGAGGGCAGTAAATACTATTGGTTCAAAAAGCACATTTATTTCTACTACAAGNGTNATNGTTGGAGGNGTTGATGCNCCTAGTAATGTTGANGATTTTGGTGTTGAANTACATGGTCAAGACCATTTAAAACTNACTTGGACACCACCTTCTGCAAATAGTGATTTAGACATTTCATTTTATGAAATTAGATTTCAAGATGTTACAACTGGTGCAAATTGGCTAAACTCAACAAACCTTGTAAGATGCCCTAGAAGAAAATGTGATAATGCCATAGTTCCTGCAAGGGTAGGTTCATANTTAATAAAAGCAGTTGATAAAAATGGNAATACATCACCAGAAGCCACAATCGTAACTACAAATGTTTCTGGAATACAAGCATATAAACAAATATCAACTTTTACAGAAATACCAAATATTTTTACTGCACAAGANCAAATGGACACTACATTTCCACTAGCTGTAAAAATTGACCCATCTGGAGATGTNATATTATCACTAGATACAGTAACAAATTTTGATGANACNNTTGGNAANTTTGATAGTGTTGAAGGTGATTTTGAATTAGGTGGTACAGATACTACNTCNAATCCAAATTTCAATAATNCAAATAGAGATGCAAAAGGTTTTTATAATTTCACTAATAGCCTAAGTTTAACACAAATATATGATGGAAATATTGAGCCGACCATTNCANTNGANNCNGAAAACCCATATGATTTNTTTGATAGTGGNAGNGGTGCATTATTATTTGATGAAGCAAAAGCACCTTTTGATGGTACAGAACAAATTCATGCTTTCCATAGGGTACAAATTGCAACATCAACAACATCATTAGCTGATTGCACAAGTTTTCAAGATGTTACTCAATCAGCGACATTTAAATTCAAATTCGCTAAGTTTAGATTAAAATTATCAAATGATGATGCTCAAACATCTAGTAATGTTAAGCAAATTAGTATAAAATTAAATATGGAAGAAAGAACTTTTGCAGAAAGTAATTTGGCAACATCAAGTGGAAGCAAAACTGTAACATTTACAAATCCATTTTTTGAAGTTCCTGCTTTGGGTATTTCAGCACAAAATATGGCAACTGGTGATGTTTTTACTATAAGTTCTAAGACAGTAAATGGGTTTAATATAGCTTTTGCAAATTCAAGTGGAGTGGCAGTTGATAGGACTTTTGATTACATAGCAAAAGGATTTGGGTTGCAAAGTTAACTGAAAAAAGGTATAGAAAATTATGGCTCAAGTATCAGATGTAAGTTTAGCAAATCAAGGTTTTAGTTCTTTTAGAACTGAATTAAATAATATTTTGTCAGCTTTAAATACTTCTCATATAGGAAGTTCAGCACCAAGTTCTGTAGCCACTGGCACAATATGGGTTGATAATGGAACGAGTGGAGTTTTAAAAGTTAAAATAAATGATGGCTCGGATAATGTAGAATTATTTCAAATTAATATAAGCAGTAATGCAATAACAAGCACAATGTCAGTTACTGGTACAATATCAGAAACAGACCCAAATGCTTTGCCTTTGGCGATTGCTTTAGGATAGGGAGTAAAATATGGCAAATACATTTAAGGTCAAAACAAATGGAGCAATGCCTGCAAGTGCAGGAACACCATTAACTTTATATACAGTACCAAGTTCCACAACTACAGTTGTTATAGGTTTATTACTTTGTAATATACACACAACAGCAGTTACAGTTGATGTTCAGCTAGTTTCAGATACAAGCGATACAGAAACAAATGAAACAGTTTTATTAGCCAAAGATGTAAGTATACCAAGTGGCTCTACATTAGAATTGCTTTCTGGTGGTAAGGTAGTTTTACAAACAACAGATATTATAAAAATTGATTGTAGTGTAGCTTCAAAAATTGATGCAACATTAAGTATATTAGAAATAACATAGGTGATGATATGCCATTTATAGGAGTACAACCCGCAACAGTTCCATTAACATCATCAGATATTACAGATGGTATAGTTACTACTGCTAAGATTGCAGATACAGCAGTAAGTACAGCTAAGATTGCAGATGATGCAGTTGGAAACACAAAACTTGATTTAACTGCTAATTATGCTTTTACTGGAACTATAACTGGTACTCCTGACAACACACCCTCATTTTTAGCAACAAGAGGTTCAAGTAATCAAACTATTACTGCTAATACATGGTCAAAAATTCAATTTAATGAGGAAGTATACGACAATGGTGGTGTTTATGACCACACTACAAATTACAGATTTACACCAAATGAAGCTGGAAAGTATTATTGTTTTTGTAATTTATGCCCTAATATTGGCACTACTCATACTTATGGTACATTTTATTTTAATGGAAGTAATGGCTATGCTTTCCAAATTGCTGATGGTAGTCAAGCTGGTGGAGTTTTTTTAGGAATAACAATAAATTTTAATGGTTCAAGTGATTATCTTGAAGCATATACCTATCAAGGTACTGGAACTGGTAGAATTGAAGATGCAACACAATACAATGTTTTTGGTGCTTTCAAAATTATAGGAGCATAATGTGGCAGAACTTTACACAAAAATAAAATTATATGCAAAAGCCAAAGGAGTTGCTAACGTTGATTTTTTGAAAGATGTAAGATTAAGAGATGACGGAAAAGGTGCATTTATTGAAGAATGGAATTTAAGTATTACCAAACCTACAGATGAACAATTAAAAACTTATGAGAAAGATGGAAAAACAGAGGAATCAAATGAAAAAGTTCGTATGACTCGTAAGTTAGCTTATGGAGATATAGGCGAACAGCTAGATGAAATATACAAAGATATAGATGCTTGGAAAGCTCGTATTAAAAAAATTAAAGATGATAATCCAAAGGAATAACTGATGGCATATATAGGCAAAAGTCCACAAGTAGGAAATTATGTAAAACTAGATGCTATAACGACTTCAAGCACTAACACATATAATCTTACTAAAGACTCTGTGGCATTCACACCTGAGTCAGCTTTGCATATGCTTGTATCTTTGAATGGTGTCATACAATCACCATTGAGTTCATTCTCTGTGTCAGGTTCTACTATTACATTCTTACCTAGTAGTGGCACTTTGTCCTCCAGTGATACGATAGATTTTATTTTAGTTTTAGGAAATACTTTAGATATTGGTACACCTAGTGATAGTACAGTTACAAATGCCAAGACAAACTTTGTATCAACATCATCAAGTGCTGGTCTAACAATTAAAGGTGATGGAACATCAAGTGGTACTTCTGGAACATTGCAATTAAATTGTAGTGCAAATAGTCATGGAATAAAATTAGCATCACCAGCACATTCTGCTGGTCAATCATACACCTTAACATTTCCAACAACTGCACCAAGTGCAGATAAAGCATTAATAACAGATGGTTCTGGAAATTTGTCTTTTGGTAATGCTGGTGGTTTAAATCTTTTACTAAATGCAACTATATCAAGTGCAGTTTCTGAATATGATATTTCATCAACCTATATAAATTCTACCTATGATGCATATTATGTTGATGCTTACTTTCTTCCTTCATCAGATGGTGTTTATTTATACAGTAGAGTATTTGTCGGGGGTTCAATTAAAACAGCTAGTATTTATGCCTATGAAACTCAAAGAATTGGTGGTACATACGGAGGGTTTAATAGTAACTCTAATGATATACTTGCTATATATAATTCTGATTTAATGGGTAATGCTACTGGAGAAGGTATTACTATAAATGCTACCTTTCAAAATACAAATAGCACAACAGCACCCTTTTGTGTATCAGGACTTTCTAATTGGTTTTATACAGATTCTTCTCCTAATGCTTCTACATTTGCTGGAAGTTTTAAATCATCAGATGTTGCTAATGTTGTTAATGGTTTACGTTTTTATTTTAATAGTGGAAATATAGCTAGTGGTAATATTAAATTGTATGGAATAGTCAAATAAGGTTTTAATTATGGCAAATAGTTTTAGAATGGTTGATGATAAGTTAGTACAACTAACAGATGCAGAACAAAAACAATTAAACGATAGAACAAAAGAATGGGAAAAAGGAAAAGCTGACAGAGATTTAGCAGAACTTAGAACACAAAGAAACATATTATTATCTGAAACAGATTGGTGGGCATCATCAGATTTAACAATGACAGATGCACAGAAAAAGTATCGTCAAGATTTACGAGATATTACTAAGACATATCAAAGTTTATCTGATAAAAATTTTAAGTTTCCTACAAAGCCAACGGAGTAGATTATGCCTTTAGTAAAAACACAAGCAGAAGGAATAAACCTAGCAGATACGTTTGCTTTTACTGGAACTGTAAGTGGTGCTGGTGGTATTGAATCAGCACAATCATTTAGATTAAGTCAAGATGTTAATGGAACTGGCAGTTTGCAAACGTTTACACCATTTGAAGAAGCAGACACACAATATACAAGAGTTGGGAGTGCAAATTGGACAGTAAGTTCAGGTGTTTTTAGCGTTGCACAAACTGGCACATATTTATGTAACTATCATGTACAAGTTAATAATAGTGGTGCGGGAGATGCATTTGATTTAAATATACAAATAAGTACAAATAGTGGAGGTGCTTATACTCTTAGAAGTAGATGTTGGGCATATAGTGGTTCAAATTATGAAAATGCAAGCAATACATTTATTTTTACTGTGTCAACAACGAGTAGTTTTAGATTAAGAATGGTATCTGGTATGTCAAATGCTATTGCTTCAACTACTGCTATACTTGGTGGTAGCAATGAAAACCAAACTGGAATAACATTTGTTAAATTAGCATAAGGTAAAAAATGTCTAAACCTTCTATTCAAAGTATAAATTTAAAATTAGAAAAACATATAGCTGTAAGTGATGAAAGATTTATAGAATTATTAAGTAGGGTTAAAAGATTAGAGCATATAATGATAGGCACATCTGGCACAGCAATAGTAATGCTAATAGGTTTACTCGTGAGGTAATATGGTAGTTGCAGAAATTCTTACTGGTATTGCTCTAGTTCAAAAATCAGTAGAGTTTATAAAAAGCAACATCAGTACAGCAAAAGATATAAAAGACATAGCCAAGCAAATTGATGGGTTCTTTGAGGGTGAAGAACAAATGAATAAGAAGCAAGGCAAGGGTATTGGCATTGCTCAACAGTTTGGTATTGAATCAACAGCATCAGATTTTATAGATAGAAAACTTTTAGAAGAACAGCGATATGAATTAAAGTTATTGATTGATAATCGTTTTGGTCATGGAACATGGAATCAAATTCTTTCGGAAAGAGCCGATAAAATAAAACAAGCAAAAGAAGCACAAAGACAAGCCAAATTAGAAGCCAAAAAACAAAGAGAAGAAGTTTTTGAAGCAATAAAATGGGTAGCATTTACATTACTAGGAATAGGTGTATTTATATTAGTGCTTGTAATGGGTTTAAAAGCCTTTGCAGAGGGCAAAATGTATAATGCACCCAAAGACTACACATACCAACAAAAGGTCTGGCAAGGCAAAATAGAGCCAAAGAAATATACAACTTGTAGATTGAAAAAAAGGCTAACATCAAAATATACAAATAAAAAAGCTTGTATATATGAAGGAAATAACAAAACTTATACAATGATGATTGAAGTTTTTTGCCCTAGACAATTTAAATGTGAGTATAAAACCCTTAATTCAAAGATGCCAGATATTGATAAAGTTATGGATAGTTTAAGGAGTATAAAAGATTGATTACTGCATTTATGTTAGCTTGTTATATGAATGGTGCTTTAAATGGTGCTATTTATTTTAAATCAGTAAAAGATTGTACATATTATTCTGAAAATTTAAGTGGTCAAGAATTTGATACTGATATGGGAAAACAAAAATATAAATGTATTTGTAAATTAGTTCCTAGTATTAACCCAGACAAAGTAAAGGTATATTGATGGAAAAAAAATTAGATACAAAAAAAATGTATGAAAAACCAGTAAATGTTAAAATAGATGAAAATAGTTTTGAATTATCTTTAAGAATATTAAGTAATGAATTTGTTGCAATAAAGATTGGTTCTACAAATTTTTCTGGTAAACTAATAGCGGGTGGTATTTTATTATTGTTTTTTACCCTAATTTTATTAGAGGGTTTTGGATTAAATGAGTTATTAATTCAATGAATGTAGAAACTTTTTTGAAATGGAAAATTTTACCAAGATTAATGATGCTAGTAAGCACTATTATGTCTTGGAGATGTGCTGAATGGTTTATGGCACTTGAAGACCCAACAGCATCACAATCAGCGTTTGTATCGGTTGTTATGGGGGTTATGACAGGTATATTTGGTATTTGGATAGGTCAAGAACATAAGGTGGAAAAATGAACTTAGAAGAATTAAAAGAACATATAAAGTTTGAAGAAGGTGTAAAACTAAACGATAATGGTGAACACATTTTGTATTACGATTCACTTGGATATAAAACTTTAGGTATCGGACATTTGGTAAAAGCTACAGACCCAGAAAACGAAATGGAAGTTGGAACTGTTGTATCACAAGAAAGAGTTGATGAATGTTTTGAAGCTGATTTATATGTAGCCATAAATGATATGGAAAAATTTACAGAAGATATGAATGTAGATGAAAATGTAAAAGAATGTGTAACACATATGGTATTTCAATTAGGTTTACCCAGATTAAATAAATTCAAAAATTTTAAACAGGCTTTATTAGATGGAGATATTGAAACTGCACAAGCCGAGATGAAAGACAGTTTATGGTACAGACAAACAACAAATAGAGCAGATAGATTAATTGAAAAATTAGGAAAAAGTTTATGATTGCTAGTTTATTACCAGTTGCTTCAAAGTTACTTGGCAAATTTATTGAGGATAAAGACACAAAAAATAAACTTGCACATGAAATAGCGACTATGGCTGAAAAACACGCCCAAGCGTTAGCTATGGAGCAAATAAAGGTAAATATAGAGGAAGCTAAAGGTAACTGGTTTCAAAGTTCTTGGCGTCCATTGATAGGTTGGATATGTGGATTGTCTTTAGCCATAAATTATATGGTTTCACCAATTTTAGCGGGATTTGGTATTATTATTCCACAGGCTGATATGTCGGTAATGATGCCATTATTGTTTGGTATGTTAGGAATAGCGGGTATGCGATCATATGACAAAACTAAAAAGGTGGACACAAAACAATGACAAAATTTTATATGAAGCTATATGACTTCTTTACAAGCATAGCCAATTATTTTTGGAAAAAAGCATTGCAACCGAAAAAAGAAAGGGTTTATCATGGCACTAACACAAAAACAAAAAAAATTACCAAAAGCACTTCAAGAAGCAATTCTAAAAAGTCAAAAAAAAGGTAAGAAAAAAAAGAAAGGAAAAAAATAATGCCATATCATACTGGAAAAGGTTCACATTCTAAGGGAATGAAAAAGAAGAAAAAGAACAAAAGAATGAAGATGAAGAAGAAAAAGTAAATGGTTCTAGTAAAATCTATCAAAAAATTCACAGCTAAATTAAATAAAACTCAAAAGAAAGCTATGAATAAACACGCTAGACATCATTCATTGAAACATATGAAGCAAATGGCAAAAGACCTAGAAGATGGAAAAACATTTGGTCAAGCACATAGACGAGCCATTAGGAAAGTCGGAGTATGACAGGTTTTACAACTACAGCTACTATAATTGAATTAATAGGCAAAAGACCTATAAAATCAAAAAGAAGAAGAACCAGAAAGAACAAAATGCCCTTTAAAGGCAGTTTAAAGGCGGTACAGCGACTTTTGCCCACTAGAAGGATAAAGTACTAGGTGTAATCCTCAACACCTCACAGGAATGTTTTTTTCAATGATTTGTTTAATTTGATCTAAACATTCAGTTAAACCCCCCTTGACAACAAAGTGAGGTGTACCAAGTGCTTTCGATTGTACCGCCCACAACTTTTGAGAATCAGACAACCTACCCTTTTCATTTTTCAATTCAATATAAAGAACCCGCCCTTCTGGATATTCAATAATTATATCTGGACAACCAGATTTCAAACCCATTTTTTTCATCTTTGCATGATAGGATATAGACCTTTTACCTTCATTTGGTACATGGAAATGTCTGAAAAAATAATATTTACCTAGATAGTTTAGATATTCATTACAGGCTACTTGAATGTCTGATTCTTTAGTCATAGGGGATAAACCTAAATTTACCCCCTATGTGTATAGTAGAATTGGAGTTCTTACTATATTCCTACTTTGAGGTTGGAGGAACATTTTCAATGTATCACAGAAAACCCATATTTTACAATAGTTTAAAAAAAAATAAAAAAAAGTGAATTTAGGGTTTGACATTTGTATAAAACCTAGATTATAATCTAGGTTAATAATAATAGATTGGAGTTCACAATGTTAACACTAAACAAAATTTATGATGCTAGAAACATAGGTCAATTAGAAGATGGTTACCCATTATGTATTTATGTTCATTGTTCATCAAATGATGGTGCAGAATATAAAGGTGAATGGAAGCATGGTAAATATAACGGGAAGGGAACTTTTACATATCCAAATGGTAGAAAATATGTAGGTGAATGGAAGGATAACAAGCCTAACGGATATGGAACCGCTACTTACCCAGATGGTTCCCAACATATAGGTGAATGGAAAGAAGGGAAATTAATAAGAAGAGTTTATAATGATGAGTAATTTGGATAATTCATGAGCATGGGACTAAAAGATATAAATATATTTTTATTAATATTACTTTTAGTACCCCTATCCTCTTATTCACTTCCTAAGTGTGAAGGTACAAACCCAAATAAATGGAATAACTGTGAAGGAACTTATACTTTTCCATGGGGTGGAGAATATGTAGGTGAATTTAAAAAAGGTCAATTTCATGGCAAGGGAACTTGTACCTATTCAAATTCTTCATTTTATGAAGGCGAATTTAAATATCATAGAAGACATGGAAAGGGAACTTATAATTATGCAGACGGTCAAAAATATGTAGGTGAATGGAAAGAGAACAAAAGACATGGAAAGGGAACTCAAATTTATCGATTTCTAAATAAAACCAATATCTATTCCCTAAATTACGATGATTGGATCTATTTCCTAAATTACGATGCTTGGATGGGTCTAGGTAAATATATTCATTTTGGTGGAACATATGTAGGTGAATGGAAAGATGGTAGACAACATGGAAAAGGAATTTGGTTTGAGAGATATCCCATATTTTCATATTACGGTGATATAAAAAATGGAAGAAGGGATGGAAAAGGAATCGCTAATTATTTAGATAGTAAACAATATGTTGGTGAATTTAAAAATGGTAAATTTCATGGAAAGGGGATATTTACATTTACAAAAGGTGAGAAATATATTGGAGAATTCAAAGAAGGAAAGATTGATGGAACAGGAAAATGTTTTAATATTATTGGAATTTCAATGTCTTGCTCAAAGATAAAAGACATGAAAGATCAATTGGATTTTTTATTGTAATGTTAAGAATTTTATTAATTCTACTTTTACTACCCCTATCCTCTTATTCACTTCCTAAGTGCGAAGGTACAAACCCAATGAAATGGAATAACTGTGTAGGAACAATTAATTTTGATAATGGTGACAAATATGTAGGGGAATTTAAAGATGGTGAATTTCATGGAAAAGGAAGTGAAACTTATGTATATGGTGCGAAATATGAAGGTGAATATAAAGATGGAAAAAAGCATGGAAAGGGAACTTATTTTTATGCTGATGATGACAAATATATAGGTGAATTTAAAGATGGGA
>FUFK010044896.1_pt1 | contig 12613 bp, 16 predicted proteins | sample 1021851 | NCBI WGS metagenome assembly FUFK01 (sample SAMEA51879418, study PRJEB19060) | metagenome
CAATTTTCGCCAGAGTTTTTTGGTTTTTTATCTTTTAAATCGTAAAACATAATTTATATATTATTACATTATGCCAATACAAACTCCAATATGTGATTTTGGTCAAAAGGCCTTTGACTTTAGGCTTAAATCAACTGATGGTAAAATTATTTCGTTAGATGATGTTAAAGGTGAAAAAGGAACCTTAATAATGTTTATATGTAATCATTGCCCTTACGTTAAAGCTGTAACGAGAGATATCGTTGAAGATTGTAAAAAATTGAAAGAAATAGGTATTAATTCTGTTGCAATTTGTGCTAACGATGCTGAAAACTATCCTGAAGACTCATTTGAAAACATGATCATATTTGCAAAAAAACATCAATTTACTTTTCCATATCTTAATGATGAAACACAAGAAATTGCAAAAACTTATGATGCTGTTTGTACCCCTGATTTTTTTGGCTATAACAAAAATCTAGAACTTCAATATAGAGGAAGGTTAAGAGAGCTTAAAAATTTAGTTCCAGTTAGAGATGGTGAAAGTGATCTTTACAAATCAATGAAGCAAATTGCTGAGACTGGAAAAGGACCTGAGAAACAAATTCCAAGTGCGGGCTGTGGTATTAAGTGGAAAAATAATTAATGTTTTTAATTTTAACTAGAGCTTTTCCACCAGAATTAGGTGGCATGCAAAGTTTAATGTGGGGTCTAACCAAAGAGATGTCTAGAAACTTCATGGTTAAAGTTTTCGCAGATTATCAAAAAAATCATAAAGAATTTGATAAAAATGAAAATTTTTCTATTGAAAGGGTTGGCGGTATTAAATTTTTAAGAAAAATCAGAAAAGCTCAATTAGTTAACGAATTTTTAAAGGAAAATAAAGTACAAGGAATTATTTCAGATCACTGGAAAAGTCTAGAACTAATTAAAACTGATAAAAAAAAATATTGTTTAATTCACGGAAAAGAAATTAATCATCCTATTGGCAGTTTACTTAATAAAAGAGTAAATAAAGTTTTAAACAACGTTGAAAAAGTTATTGCTAACTCAGAATTCACAAAAGATTTAGCAATTAAAAAAGGCATAGACCCCAAAAAAATGATAGTTATAAATCCTGGTGTAGACCCAGTTCAAGAATTGAACAAAAAATCATTAGAAAAAGTTGAAAGTTTGCTTAAAATTAAAACACCACGTTTAATTACAGTGTCAAGATTCGATAAGAGAAAAAACCATGAAAAGGTGATTATGGCACTAAGAAATTTAAAACAAAAATATCCAGATATTGTTTACATATGCATAGGATATGGAGATGAAGAAGAAAATTTAAAAAAATTAGTTAAAGAATTAGATCTTGGTTCTCAAGTAATGTTTTTTAAAGACATTACTAAGGATCTAAAAAATTCATTAATAGCAAAATCAGATATTTTTGTTATGCCTTCAATTATTCATAAAACTTCAGTTGAAGGTTTCGGGATAGCTTACGTAGAAGCAGCTCAATTTGGAGTTCCCTCACTTGGTGGAGTTGATGGAGGAGCTTCTGATGCAATAGATCACAATAAAACTGGATTAATCTGTGATGGAAATAACCTAGATGAAATTTACTCTTCGTTAGATACAATGATTGAGAATAAAAAATATTTAGAGCTTGGAAAAAATGCTAAAGAATTTGTGTCTAAGTTTGAGTGGGAAAAAATTGTAGATCAATATAAAAAAATATTAAACTAAGTTATCACTTAATCTTTCCAAAACTTTTTCAGCACTTAATTTATTTAAATCCTCAACTTGAATTGGTTTAAAACTATCTCTTTCTATACTTACCTTGCTAGCAGATATATGTTTACCGAACAAAGTTAAACCATTAGCCCCCACATGAGCTGCGATGTGTGCTGGACCAGTATCATTGGCAACTACAAAAGAACTATCTTTTATCAAAGTAGCTAACTGTGAAATACCTAAACTTTTATCTTTGTCTAATATTGGAGTTGCATTAATTTCTTTTGCATCTGCTAATTCTTTAGGACCAGGTGCTGTAATTAATTTATATTCATCACCAAATTTAGATAATATCAATTTTATTAGGTCATTATAATAAGGCCATCTTTTTATAGTTAAGTGAGGTGAGCAAAATGGAAACAACAAAATATATTTTTTGAGATCATATCTTTTTTTTATCTCATCTATATTTTGACATGCCCAACTGAAATCTGGTTTCAAAGTATTTTTAGTGTTCAATCCAGATTTTGTTAGTTGAAAATTAAACCTATCCAAAACAGAGTCTTTATCAAATTCATTTTTATCTTTATCAGATGGCAAAATTGTAATTGAAGAAGACCATGTATTAAAATTTGCATTAGGAAAAAGAATCTTTTTATAAAAATTTGTTCTTGATGAATTTTGAAGGTCAAAAACTTTTGAAAATTTATATTTTTTTATTTCTTTCATTAAAAAATATAAATAAATTAAGTTATATCTTGGTAATCTTTTATCTAAAATAACATGATGGATATAAGGATTTTTTTTAAATAACTCATAATAGGGTTTTGTGGTTAGCAGGAAAATCTTATATTGCTTATGATTTTCAAAAATATCTTGAATTGCACCACTCGCTTGAGCTATATCTCCTAGTGAGCCATGTTTAATAATTAATATATTAGACATATTTTAACAAGATAACATAGTATTTAATTTTATGAATAAAATTATAGTCGAAGTTTCAGTTGGTGAACTTTTAGANAAAATATCAATTTTAGAAATTAAAAAAGAAAAAATTAAAGACCCGAATAAATTAGAATTTATTAACAAAGAGCATTTGATCTTAAAAAATCAACTTGATAAAAGTGTTAAAAAGGATGAAAAACTTGAAAAATTGTTTCAATCCCTAAAGGAAATAAATGCAAAACTGTGGGTAATTGAAGATGAAAAAAGACAATGTGAAAAAGATAAAAAATTTGATGAAAAATTCATTAAACTCTCAAGAGATGTGCACTTTTTCAATGATGACCGAGCTAAAATAAAATTAGAAATTAATAGTCACACTGGCTCATCAATCCGTGAAATCAAAGAATACACTAATTATTAATAACTATATTTCTTCTCCAAAAATTTAATCAGATTGTGAACAACAAATGTCATAAATAAATATATTCCACCTGCNACAATAAATACCTCTATAGGTTTAAAAGTTGTGGAAATGATATATTTTGCAACTCCAGTAAGATCCATCAAAGTCACTGTACTTGCCAATGAAGTCCCTTTAAGCATTAAAATTATCTCATTTCCATAAGCAGGCAAAGATTGTCTAATCGCTATTGGAATTTGAATTTTGTAGAAAATTATTTTACTTGGTATCCCTAGGCTTTTACCAGCCTCTATAACTCCTAGTTTGATTGTTTGAAAAGCAGATCTTAATATTTCAGACGTATAGGCACCAGTATTCAATGAAAAAGCAATTATTGCACACCAATAAGGTTCTTTTAAAATTACCCATAGAAATGTTGTTCTTAAATATTCAATATTGCCTAAACCATAATAAATAATGAATATTTGAACTAACAATGGTGTTCCTCTAAACAGATAAGAGTAACCATAGGCAAATTTATTTATAAAAATATTTTTGTTTAATCTTAAAATTGCAAATATTAGTCCAATAAATAGACCTACAATTAAAGATAGGGAAAGAAGTTTTAAAGTTATCAATGTGGCGCTAAGTAATTTAGGAAAACTATTGGCCATTAATTCTATATCCATCAATACCCCCTGCTATATTTTAGTTCCAATCTATTAATTAATTTCATACTTAAAAACGTCAAAAATAAATATAAAACAGCTGCACAAGAATAGAAAAACAACGGATCTCTGGTCGAACCTGCAGCAACATAAGACTGTCTCATAATTTCAACTAATCCAGTCACCATAATTAAAGAGGTATCTTTTAGAGTTATTTGCCAAACATTGCTTAAGTTGGGTAAAGCTAGTCTTAAAGTTTGTGGAAGTATAATTTTAAAAAATTTTCCAAATTTGCTTAATCCCAAAACATTTGCTGCTTCAAATTGGCCTTTATCAATTGATTGTATTGCTCCTCTAAAAACTTCAGTTGAATATGCACCCGAAATTATCCCAATTGAAAATGCACCAGTTATAAAAGCATTTATTTCAATATACTCACCATATCCAAAAATAGATGCAACAAACATTACTGCTGCACTACCTCCAAAAAAAAATAAGTAGATGACTAGTAATTCTGGAACACCTCGAATGATTGTGGTGTAAGTATTTGCTATTAAATTTAAAAATTTATTTTTTGATAATTTAAGGGGAGTGAATATTAATGCGAAGAAAAAACCAATAAGCATTGCTGTAATAGCTACAGCAATTGTCATTAGAGTTGCATAAAAAAGCTCATCACCCCAACCAGTATCTCCAAATGCTAGAAGTTCCATAAAGATTGGCGACCATTGTTATAGTCGCCAGATCTAAAATTTGATTACATTGAAGCGTCGAAACCGAACCATTTAGTAGCTATTCTACTAATATCTCCGTTCTTTCTCGCTTTATTAATTGCAGCGTTAAACTTTTTTAGAAGTTCAGTATCATCTTTTCTTATACCTACGCCAACACCATTACCAAATGCACCACCTGAAAAAGTAGGTCCAGTTAATACTACTGGCTTTCCAGATTTTTCTGCATAATCACTAAATGCTACTGCAGCAGCCAATGCAGCATCACATCTTCCTGATGCTAAATCTAGGTTAACTTCATCTTGAGTTTTATAAGTTCTTACATTTACTTTTCCAACATCACCAGAGTCTAAGAAGTTTTGGTGAATTGTAGCAGTTTGTACACAAACTGTTTTACCTGCTAAAGCAGAAGTTAATGTTTTTAATGCTTTTTTCGCAGCAGCATCAGGTTTTGTTAAATTAATACCTGCTGGTGTATCTAAGCCTTCTAAACTTGAACCTTTCATTACTGCTAATGAAGCAACTTCATCTGCATATCCTTGTGAAAAACTTATTGCCTTTTGTCTTTCAGCAGTGATTGACATACCTGCCATTATTGCATCAAACTTTCTCATGATTAGAGCCGGTATCATTCCATCCCAATCTTGCTCAACTATTGTACATTGTTGACCTATGTATCTGCAAAGAGTGTAGGCTAGTTCAACTTCAAATCCGATTAACTTACCTGAGGCATCTTTTGAATTCCACGGAGGATAAGCTCCTTCAGTTCCAATTTTAATCTTATCAGCTTGAACATTACCCATTACCAATAAAGAAAATAAAACTGAAAAAATAGTTTTTTTAAATATATTCATAATTCTCTCCTTTAATTTTACTAATAAGTATTTCATAAATTAAAGAATTTAAAAAGAAAAATTAGTGATTTATTGAAGAGGAAAAATTCCAAGAACAATCAAAACTTGGTATGTAAACACGAGATAATTTAGTATTTCCAAAATGATGATGAAAAACATTCATCCAATTTTCAACTTGAAGAGGTTTTTTATCTTGACTTCCAACCTGAGCAGTTATTACACCTTTTGGTTTCAATATTCTTACTAAAGAGTCCATATTTTTTGCAGCAAGATCAATACAGAATTGGTCATCATTTAAGTCCACAAATATATGATCATAAGTGTCATCAGTGACTGATTTAATACTTTCAAACGCATCTCCCCATACACATTTAACAGAATTTTTTTCTGTAGCCTTTTTTCCTATATCACCTAAGTGTTTATTACAAATTTCAACAACCTCTGGATCAAGTTCAAACCAATCTATAAAATTAAATTTTTTTGAGATACATTCTCTAGCTACGCCACCATCACCACCGCCAATTATTGCTGCTCTTTCATTTTTTTTATTTAAATTTAATCCTGCTCCTACAAAAGTTGAACTATATAAATGTTCGTCAGAGGCAGCGACTTGTATTTCTCCATCAATAAATAATGATTTACCGAATTGTTCTAAATCTAAAATTTCAATGTGTTGACCCACTTTCGATTTAAAATCCTCTAAAACATCATTCACAACATAAGATTTTTGTAACCCTGGTGAGCTATAGATGTCATGGTATAAAGCTTTCGTATCTCTATTAAATTCTTTTTTTACAATCCTTTTATGTTTGAATTCTTTTTTAATTATATCAATTGCGACAGAGGGGCTTATTTTACCACAAGTAAAAAAATCAAAGCTTATTATTCCTTTTTCCGGAAATGTATGAAAACTAATATGGCTTTCAGCTAATAAAGCTAGAATTGTAAAACCCTGTGGTTCAAATTTATATTTAGAAATATTAAGAATTGTTACATTAGCTGCTTCAGCTATATCTTTAATAACTTTTTCATATATTGATGGTTCGTACTCTTTTGTAGTACCAATTATGTCTAAAGTAATATGCTCCCCAACTTTAATCATTTTACTCTTTTTTATAATTTTTTGCTTTTTCCAAAACTTTTTTCATTTCCTCAAATGANAGAATTTTGGGTTTTCCTAACTTTAGCGCAATAGTGTATTGATGACAAATATTTTCTACCTCTTGTGCAAGTTCAAATGCATCTTCCAAATTTTTTCCAAAAGCAACCTGACCGTGATTAGACATCAAACAAGCACTTCTTTTTTCCAATGCTTTAATTACGTTATTAGAAAGCTCCTCTGTTCCAAAAGTAGCGTAATCAGCACATTTAATGTCTTCACCTCCAGCAAGTGCAATCATATAATGAAATGGCGGTATTGTTTTTCCATGAGAAGATACAGCTGTTGCGTGTGGAGAATGNGCNTGAACAATNGCNTGTGCCTCTTTTTTATTTAAATAAATATCACGATGAAACCTCCATTCGGATGATGGATTTTGATTTGAAATATCTCTCGGCTCTTCATTTAAGCCCATAAAGACTATATCTTCTGCTTTTAAAGTTTCATATTTTTTTCCTGATGGAGTAATTAAATATCCTTCTTTATCATTTTCTTTTCCTCTCAAAGAGATGTTGCCTGACCTAAGTGGTGAAAGATTTGTAGAATTTAATTTTATAGAATATTCGATAATTTGATTTCTCTGATCTAAATTTTTCATTTAAATAACTTTTTTAATCCCTCTGTTGATGCATCACAAATACCTTTTTCAGTAATTAGTCCAGTAACATATTTTGCTGGTGTTATATCAAACGCTAAATTCATTGCTTTGCTTTTTTTTGGATAAATTTGTATTTTTTTAATGTCTCCATTTACATCAATACCTTCCATATGTGATAATTCTTCTGAATTTCTTTCTTCTATAGGAATGTCTTTGTGATCTTTTATATTCCAATCAATTGTAGAACTTGGCAATGCTACGTAAAAGGGAACTTTATTATCATGTGCCGCTAATGCCTTAAGATAAGTACCAACCTTATTACACACGTCACCATTTGCTAAAGTTCTATCCGTTCCAACTATACACATATCAACTTCACCTCGTTGCATCAAAATACCACCCGTGTTATCAGCAATGATTGTATTTTTAATTCCCTCCTCGTTTAGCTCAAATGACGTTAAATTTGCTCCTTGATTTCTTGGTCTAGTTTCATCAGCCCATACATGCACAGGAATACCTTTTTTATGAGCATGATATATTGGAGAAGTTGCAGTTCCCCAATTTATTGTTGCAAGCCAACCTGCATTGCAGTGAGTTAAAATATTTACTGTATCCTTTTTTTTATTATAAATTTCTTCAATTATTTTAAGACCATTAATTCCAATATTTTTACAAAATTTGATATCCTCTTCACAAATTGCTTTAGCCTCATTTAAAGCAATTTCTAAAATTTTATCACTATTTACACCTTTTAATTTATTTATCATTCTATCTACAGCCCACTTTAAATTGATAGCTGTTGGTCTTGAACTAATTAAATTTTCTGCAGATTTTTTTAAAAACGATTGATCATTATTTTCAATAATGGCTAAAACTAATCCATAAGCTGCGGTAGCTCCTATTAAAGGCGCACCTCTAACTTCCATTGTTTTAATTGCATTTGTTGCATCATTGGCAGTTTTAAGATCTTTAATAATAAATTGGTGTGGTAGTTTTGTTTGATCTATAATTTTTACGACTTTTTTTTCTCTATCAAACCAAATAGTTTGATACTCATTTCCATTAATTTTCATTTTATTCTTGAGGCAATATAATCTAGAATTACTGGATTATAATACTGAAAACAAAGACCTTGATTCATTTCATGACCTGGGTTTTTTCTGGCTGTAATATTTTCTTGCCAATTATCCCCTTTAACAATACATGTCTTTCCATTTATCTTATAATCTTCAGAAATGACAATCCTTTTTACTCCTGGTACTTCTTCTAACCAATCAGATAANAGTCCCTCCCATTTATCTNTNGGATGAGTAAATGCTAAAACNGNCACATTATTNGATTGTTTAATANTATTAATTTGTCNTGCTCTTAGTTCACTNGGNCCTGGTCTTTTNTTTGCAAANTTAACTAATGCNTCTTCAGGCCCAACTTTTTTAACTTTATATTTAGAGGATAGTTTACCAAAACATGCTTGCATATATGATATGCCGCCGCCAACTTTTTCAGGATGAGCAGCCAATAACATTAAAGTTAATAGTCCTCCACAGGAATGTCCTGAAATAATAATTTGTTTTCTGGGTACTCCTATTTCTATGAATTTCTCAACTAATTCTAAATTTTTTTCAACTCTTTTATCTAATTTATGTTTACCTTCATAAGGTGTTTTAGAAAACCACCAGCTTTTTTTTTGTGACATGTCACCAGCAATCTCATTAGAACAAAAGTTATAGACCATAATTTTCTTTCCACTAATTTCTTCATCCACCAAAGAAGCTTGATTTCTTATTTGATTAACCCAAATACACTCGTTCTTTAATGCTTTATCATTGGTATTTTGTCCATGATTATAAATAATTATAATTTTATTTTCAGGGTCTTTAATATTTATGCCCTCCTTAACAGAAGCAGATTTTGAAATGAAACCACTTTTTAAAATTTTACCATTTGCGTAGACGTTATTAGAAATAATCAAAAATAGGACAATTAATATTATTTTCCTCACTTATTCAAAACCCTTCCTGCTACAGTCTTAAGTTTATCCTTTGTTTTTTGCGTTCTCTTTTCTGGCGCTGTAATTATTGCAACGTCTAAACAATAATTCGTTGGATCTTTGGGATCAATATGTTTTTCAAAGTTTTCTATTAAATTTTTTATCATATTTTTTGCTTTCGCTGCGTTTCCTAATAAAACTTTTACAACCTGCTGAACATCAACATTTTCATGATCCGGATGCCAGCAATCATAGTCGGTAACCATTGAAACTGATGCATATCTTATTTCTGCTTCTCTTGCTAATTTTGCTTCTGGCATATTAGTCATACCAATCACATCTGCATTCCATGATCTATACAGGTTAGATTCTGCTAATGTAGAAAATTGAGGCCCCTCCATTACAACATATGTTCCACCTTTTTGATATTCAATCTTCTCTTTCTGTATTGCATCCTCACATGCATTCATTAATCCATTTGAAGTTGGATGAGCCATTGAAACATGAGCCACTATTTCTTCATCAAAAAAAGTTTTTTTTCTAGCAAAAGTTCTGTCTATGAATTGGTCAACAATAACAAATTTTCCTGGGGGCAGGTCTTCTTTCAAAGAACCTACAGCTGAAACTGAAACTATATCTGTTACTCCCAATTGTTTAAGTGCATCAATGTTTGCTCTGAAATTTATATTTGAAGGTGAAACGTAATGCCCCCTTCCATGTCTTGGTAAAAAGTATATCTCTTTATTTTTGTATATAGTTTTTAAAATTTGATCAGATGGTTTTCCCCACGGAGTACTTAAATCAAGTAATTCCCTTTCTTTAAATTCTTCTACATCATAAAGTCCACTCCCACCAATAATTGCTAATTTATTAATTGTCATATAAAAGATTTATTTATTATATATCTATAAATAACAATTATGAATTTAAAAGATTATATTAGATCTATACCGGATTACCCAAAAAAAGGGATTTTATTCAGAGATATTACAACTCTAATTAAAGATAAAGATGCTTTCTCAGAGACGATTAATCAAATAATTGATAAATCAAAACAATATGAATTTGATAAAATTGCAGCAATAGAGTCTAGGGGATTTGTGTTTGCTTCAGCAGTTTCTTATATTCTTAAAAAACCTTTTATAATGCTTAGAAAAAAAAATAAACTGCCTGCGGATGTTCATTCTGTTGATTTTGAATTAGAGTATGGGACTGCCACTATTGAAGTACACAAGGACTCTATAAATATGAATGAAAAAGTTTTAATTATTGATGACTTAATTGCAACAGGAGGTACTGCTGAAGCAGCTGCAAAACTAATCGAAATGTCAGAAGGAAAAGTTGCTGCATTCATTTTCGTAATAAATCTTTTTGACTTAAAAGGTTGTGATAATTTAATTAAAAAAAATTATAATGTAGAAAATTTAATTGAATTTCCAGGTCATTAATTGGTAGCGGGAAGTGGGATCGAACCACTGACCTCGGGCTTATGAGTCCCGCGCTCTAACCAACTGAGCTACCCCGCCAATTATGATTTTGATTTATAATAGTTTAATTGTTTGATTCAATATTTAATAAGTAGAAATTGTACAAAATTTAGTAGAAATCTATGATTTTTTTAAAATATCATTAATCCAAAAAGAATTAATCCTGTAGAAGCAGCTGCTGAAAAATATAATTTCTTTCTACTTTCATTCCTCTTGTTTATTTCAATTCTATTTAACAGAACATTTATATCACTACTTTTTGATTGTTTGATTTGAGTATCTTTTGTTAAATATCTTGAAACTAACTTATTTCTAATGGCTACTCCAATACTTTTCATAAGATTATTTAATCACGAAATTTGAATGTTTGCAAATTTATCTACATTGAAAAGTAGATGCCTATGAATCCTAGAGCTAAAATTAATGATGTGAAAATAAAAATATTTTTTTTGTTCTCTTTTGACTCCGTTTCTTGAAGTTTTGATTTCAGAACATTTATATCTACTCTGTTAGAAGCTTTTAAGTGAGTTTTTAAAGGCTTTTCAGTAATCCCCACATCACTTGGGGTCTCGATGTTAGCTTGATTATCTGCAAAGCCTTTATTTTCCATGATTAAATTAAACATGAATATTTTAATCTTGCAAATTAGGAAAAGTTCAATTTGGGTCACTTATGGATTGACAACTGTTCAAAATGGGTTTCTACTAACATTTAATAAATTATGGCCTTACAAGAAATAGATTTTTCAAAAACACTCACTGACGAACAAGTCTACGATACTATCATGAAAAATTACTCAAATTTAAGTAGAGAGTGGATTTTTCACCAATGGAATTGGATGAATAATGTTTACTGGTCATTTAGAGATCATTACAAGTACATGATTATAATTTCTTTAGTCGAAAAAACTTTTCTATTTTACGACCAAATGAATCTTCACTACTCTTATGATGATTACTATTCAAAATCCTATCTACAAATTGATAAATTTAGTATTACTGAGCTCTGTGAAAAATTAGACTTACCAAAAGAAACAGTCAGGCGAAAAGTTCTAGAGCTTGAAAAGGAAGGTGTAATTAATCGAAGTAAAAAAAGAATTATAATTGATCGTAAAGCTTTCGATTATATTAAACCACAAAATCAAATTAAATTTTCATCAAAATATATTCATTTAGTTTCTAATGCTCTGAATAAAGATAAAATTTATTTTAAAAGATTAGATCAAAAAACTATTGAAAATATAATCAAAAAAAGATTTACATTATGTTGGAGGTGGTTCTATAAAATGCAAATCCCTTTGATTATTGGATATCAAAAATTTATGCAAGATTTAACTACGTTTCATATTTGGGGAACTATTTGCATGAATCAAGTTTTGAATGTTTCGAAACAATTAGAGACTAAGTCTAAATCAACGCCACTTGATTATTTAACTACTAGTAATACTTTAATAGAAAATGTTGGTTCATCGTCAGGAATTAGTGCTATGTCTATTTCAGATATGACCAATATACCTAGAGCAACAATTATTAGAAAATGTAAATATTTGATAAAACATGACTTAGTAAAAATGAATGAAAAAAAACAATATGTTTTATCAACACTTAATTTTAAAAAAATTTTACCTTATCAGGCTGAGGCTTTTAAAAACAAAGCTAAATTCATTCGTAAAGTTTTAAATCTTCTTGTAATTTCATAAATCTTTAATAAATATAATCTCATAAATCTTAAATAAATTACGGATACATTACTATTACACAGAGCGGTCATGGAGATAGTAGCAAAAATAGCACCTATCATACTCGCATTAATAATGTTGGGTTTAGGTTTGGGATTAAAGATTGACGATTTTACGAGAATATTAAAAACTCCAAAGGATTTTTTTGTAGGTTTTTTTTCTCAATTAATTATTCTTCCATTAGTTGCTTACTTATTAATTGTTATTTTAAAAGTACCAACTGAAATAGCAATTGGAGTCATGATTATAGCTGCTGCACCAGGTGGAGTTACATCTAATATATTAACAAAATTTGCTAATGGAGATGTTGCTTTATCTATTTCTTTAACAGCTGTAATCAGTTTAATT
>FUFK010041982.1_pt1 | contig 12610 bp, 10 predicted proteins | sample 1021851 | NCBI WGS metagenome assembly FUFK01 (sample SAMEA51879418, study PRJEB19060) | metagenome
CACATTGAAGTATCCTCTACAAAATCATAAATTATATCTCTCATGTAAAATTCTTTTACATCAACTAATTCTCCTTTCTGGTCAATCAATCTGTATCCACTCATAAAAGGTTTACCTATTTTTGCAGAACCGTAGTAAACATATTGATAAAGAACCTTTCTTTCAAGTTGATGTTCAAATCCGATAGTGCCTTTATCTGCTGAATAAGCACAAGCAACCCATGATTCACACTTTTTAATTGATCGATTAAAATTCATAATTTGACTCTTCTCATGTGTAGTTTGTTTATTTTTCTATCAAAATATTTAACACATATAACTTTACCAATCAAATCTCGTATCTCAAAATTTCCTTGAATATCATCTGGTTTGTTATCCTCTATCACATCTAGTTTTTCTTCCTGTTCTGCCACTCTACGAAGTCCACTTTTTTTAACTAAACTCTCTGAAAAACTCTCAATATCAAACATATCTAAATCATCAATACAAACTGGTCTTGACTTATAGTTGTCAATTGATTGTCTATCTTTTAAATAACAAAATCTCACAGAAATATGATTATTTTCTGGAAAATATTTTAGAATCTTATATATGATCTTCATGTTGAATAATCCCCCATGATGTAGCAATATATTTAGAACCACCTAAAGGTGGATTTCCTCGATGAGTATGTGTGAAAGAAGCGGGAAAAATTAAAACATCACCTGCAACTGCTTCCTCTCTTCTCTGTTGATATAAAAATTCAGTCTCCCCTCCATCAAATTCATCATTTAAATAAACTTGTATCACAAATTGACGAGCAGCAACCTCCAATCCCCCTGTCTCGTAATGCCAAGCATGAAACCCACCACCTGACGGAATATGTTTTAATTTTAAATCATGCAGTAGAAACTTTTTCTTATTTAATACAGCAAACGCTTGTAAATACTCATCTACACAGGGTTTTACTTTAGGAAAAATCTCTTCTGCTATCCTACTTGACGCAGAAAAATCATATTGGTGAGTAACATTAATCGTCTTATGATCTTCATTTAATAAAACTCCTTTATCATAAAAAAGAAGATGATTACTCTCAAAAAATTTGATACCTTCAATTATATTTTTACAATCATCTTTTGTAAAAGCACCACTATATCTTCTTATTAAATCAGATTCAAATGCCATAAAATAAAATCTCGTATTAATATTATATCATATATTTTTATTATTGCACACCATCTCCCAAATTACCATTGATTCTAGCATTAGCACCATCAAATATTGATCCACTATTACTTATTTCAGAGTTTCCAAAAGTAATTCCACTTGCTTTTTTAAAGGCAGCTCCATCATTTCCTTTTGCGCCACCGGGATTTTGATTATTTGTTTCATTACCAAATCCACCACCTCCGTCTCCAGTAGCCTGCTCAGAGTCACCACCGTGACCACCAGTCCCACCAATAGATTCATTTGCATTATTAAATCCACCGCCACCTTCTCCACCTTCACTTAAGGAAGTAGCAGAAGAACCGTTACTGTGACCACCAGTTCCTCCTTGACCTAATGGAAGTCCTGCACCTCCTCCCCCACTACCACCAGAAGCATATCTCCAAGATTTGTGGTCATAGTCGAAGCCACCGCCTCCACCGCCTCCACCGCCAAATCCGCATGATATGATACCACCAGATGCGATGTTAACTTGTGTTTCAGAATATTGTATACCTAAACCAGAAGATCCAAAACCACCGGCTCCTCCACCACCTTGAGAACCACTACCTCCATTACCACCAGCACCAATAATTCTTCCTGAACCACCAACATCTACTTGCAATGTTGTGCTACCATTCCACGATCCAGTTCTTAATGCACAATGATCTGGGTCGTTTCTTTCAGATCCAATATCCTGATTTACATGAATATGTACCTTAGTTCCTGAAGAATCAGATGGTCTACCTCTATAACCACCAACCACCGCAACTTCATTATTACCACCAATCATACCATTATTATTATATCTATCTCTTGCAACCAAACGAAATCCACCCGCACCAGATGACCAGAAATTTACCACCTGTTGTAATTGAGTGCCATAAAAATCACTAAATTTAATTTGTCCTGATGTTGGAACTGAACCACCACCGTCTATTGAACTAAAAGATAANNNGCCAATTGATTGTGGATAGTTACCACCCCCAACTATATTTCGATAGTCTCCTAATTTTGTTTGAGGACTAGCAGTGAAACCAAACTCGTTGGCTATTTGACCGAGACTTATTGAATTTCCTGATGATGGTAGTGTCATTACTTTTTAAGATCCTCGACTTGTGTTTTTAATTCTTTAATCGCTTCGATTAATACAGGGATTAATCTCTCATAACGAACACCAAGAGTTCCATCCTGTCTACGTTTTGTTACACCGGGAAGTTGTAGTTTCTCAACTTCTTGTGCGATGATTCCTGTGTCATCTCCTTCTAGATTGGCCTCTGATTTCCAGTGGAATGTATTACCACTTAATGAGTTAATCATATCTAGAGCGTTATCAATCGGTGATACATTTTCTTTAAGTGTTAAGTCAGAACTCGCAAACGCTGTGACATCACCACCAACGTTAAGATTCTTCTCTACACCAAGACCACCCTCAAGTATCAAACAACCAGTGTCTTTTGAAGTTGATTGAGTGGTATCAGTGATATTGAATGGACTTGAGATTCTGACTGAATTAGATCCTTGAGCAGATAATGTTAAGTTTCCACTTGTGGTTGTAATTGTATTACCATCTATTCTTACATTATCAAAATCTGCTCTTCCATCAAGATCGAGATTACCATTTAAATCAACATTATCATTAATAATAATATCTCCACCTGCTGCCTCGATAGTTAAATCACCAGATGTCGTTGTAATTGTATTAGCATCAAGTCTTATGTTGTCAACATCTACTCTGGTGAATGCACCAGTGGATCGAGAATTAGAACCGATTACAACCGCATCTATGTTTCCTCCATTAATATCACAATCATCAGCATGAATGTCGTCAACAAATGCAATACCATCAATGTAAAGATTTCTCCATTGCCTAGTAGTAGTACCTAAGTCATGAGTATCATCAGCAGACGGAGCTAACGAACTATCGAATCTACCAGTTACAGTAATCGTATCACTTGTTGCATTACCAAGATCAGTGTTTCCATTGACAGTTAAGTTTCCAGAGACTGTAATATTATTTGGTAGTCCAATCTGAATCTGATTATTGGTTACTGTTGTGTCAATCTCATTTGTGGTTCCAGCAAATGTAAGTGTGTCGGTTCCAACTATGACATTATCATTTGATCCAGAGTCAGCAGCGATTGTTAATGTTGTATCAATGTTATCGATAGTTGCTTTGACTGCTTTTGCAGATACAAGAGTGTCATGATTGGATGACACTGATGATAAGTCTGTATCAATGCTTGTATAAACATTTGACACACCTTCAAATTTAAGTCCTGATATTTCTAAAGTATCATGAACATCAACAACACCTGTTCCGTTTGCCTGAAGTGTGAGATTCGCATTTGAGTTAGTGCTTGTAATCGTATTGCCATCTATTCTTACATTATCAATATCTAATTGATTACCAGCGATGTTTCCACCAACAGATAAGTTAGCATTAACCTGAACTGTATTTGAATCAGCATCAAGAACTAAGTCACCACTATCAGTATCAATCGTGTTTGCACTTGCAACACCAATATCAATATTACCAACATCAATTCCACCACTAAAGTTGACCTCTGATTGGAAGGTTGATATACCTGAGACTTGGAAATTAGTTGTAATACCAAGACTTCCGATTGTAGAATCACCGAATGCATTGAATTGTTCACCAACATTTAGATTCTTCTCTACACCAAGTCCACCCTCAAGAACAAGACATCCTGTATCCTTACTTGTTGATTGAGTGGTGTTTGTAATCTCAAAGGTATTATTCAATTTCATAATACCGTTGACAGTTAAATCTTCATTAACCTTGACCAACTTGTTAAGTGTAACAGGGCCATCAAACTGTGTAAGAATCGTATTAGACTTACCACCCTCAACAACTAATCTTTCTTTTATAATTACTTCATCAAATATAACTGATAGTCTTGATGGATCTTCACCTGTAACTGTTGAGATAGGAGCATCAAATGTTCTTTCCTGACCAGTTGCAGAACTAACTCTCTTATTACCAATAAAGAAGTCACCTCTNTTNTTCATACCAGTGTANACAACAGTACCACATGATCTCTCTTGTGACTGTACTAAGAACTCCTCACGTTCTGATAATGTTCTGACCTGAACTTGTGGTAGTGCAGTTGAGTAGTTACCGGGCCCAAATCCAAGATATTCAAACGTATGACCAGAAGCACGAATAATAGATGGTCTACGAAGTTCAATTGCTTTTGGTGTTATCTTTCTTATAATATCACCTGATAAATGATTTTGTTGTGGAGTTCCAAGTGCCGATCTAATTACCTGAATTTGACTTGAACCAGATACAGATGTACTCTTGACTCTCATGATCTCATCGCCAGCCTGTAGATAAGATCCGATTGGGAATCTTGATCTAATCGCAGCAGCGTCATTGTTACCACTATTTGGTAATGATACAGTGATTGTTGTAGAGTTAGTTGCGTTTGCTCCTAAGAAGAAGTAATCTCCATCATAGAAACTTAATCCTCTTGAACCTACATTTTCATTTTCTTTATCAGAAAGTGGTGTTGCTGATGCGACACCATCTACAAGGATGAATTTAGGTGTGCCAAGATCAATTGTTGTGACAGCAGTAAACTGTGTTGCAGATATTTTTGTCTTTACAAAGTATGATCCTAAATCCTGATTATTTGCATCTAGAACTTTAAATTTCTGTCCACTAATTAAACCATGACCAAGAACTGTAGTAAACGTGGTTGTATCAACAGAGAATGTTTCGCTTGCTATTTCGGCAGAAGGCCCTACGTTAATAGCGTACTGATCGATTTGAGGTCTTGGTGATGTTGCAGTCAGTGCGACTGATATTTGTGTGGTAGATGGGATAGTTGCGATGCGATATAATCCATCAGTTGCAGTACCAATACCTGTTAATTGAACAACATCACCTATATTTGTTGAAATACCAGATGACCCATGCACATTTGTGACTGTTATTTGTGCAGCAGTTGCGGAATTACCACCGATAAATTGCCTATCAATTACAAGAGTTTCTGCACCATATGCAGATCCACCTTCAGTAATTGTAACGACACCGACTTGTCCACCGGAAATTACAACTGATGCTCTCGCACCATCCCACGTTGATCCGTCAGAATTAAATAATTTAATACCATGAAATGTTCCGTTTGTTAGGTTTGCACCAGCAACACTAATTGAGTTTCTATACTTAACAGCACCATATCCGTGAGGTCTATCAAATGTGATCGTAGCAAGACCTACGTTACCACTAGAGAAGAAAGTTGTTACACCTGTGACTCTTCTACCATAACCAACATCTTTGATGAGTTTATCAGTTGTTTCTCTGGTGATACTCTTTCTTAAATCATCTGTTGCAACATCACCTATCGGTGCCCTTTTTGCAAATGATACAGATGCTGGTGGATTTGAATGATTATTATCTCGATCTAATTGTGGATATAAATCAACAACATTTTGTCCATATTTTAAATCAGTAAACTCTTCACTTATTGCATTATCAGCATGAAGAACAAATAGATGATAGATACCATCCTGAGTGTCTTTTATGTATGGACTGATTGTTTCATTTCGGTAGATATAGAAATTACTCTTCAAGTCATTCCTTTCAAATCTTGGTAATGTAGTTGTCCTTGATGCATCTGTTGTAACAACACTTGTAAAGTTACCAATTGAATGCACAACTCCGCTAGTATCTTGAGCATTATATGTGAAGGTTTTATCATCTATAATAGATGCAACGGTAAATGATCCGTTGTAACCTTTATCGAATACTCCAGTTGATGTTCCATTTGCATCATCATCAGTACAGTTTCTGACAAAAATTCTTTCTCCAACTTTTAAATCATGAGGTGCAACTGATACCATTGTTACGACATCAGATGCTTCAGAGCAAGTGCTTATAAATCTGTAATTTCTCTTATAATCATAGTCATTACCATCAATATTCTGTAGAGTTACAGATAAATCAGATCGAATACCAGTTGTGCTTGATTCTTGTAAGATAAATCCTTCCTCTGGATTCTTTGCATTATCGCTCTCTTTAGGTACAACAACTCGAATCTTATAAATTTTTTCATCTAGTGATCTTTCGTCAGGAGTTCTCTGTATGAATGATACTGGTGTATTTGCTCCTAATCCCGATACTCCCTGTGTATTAATTGTTTGGAATATTTCACTATTACTATTTGTTTTTAAGAACCAATTTGAGTTAGTCACATCAAATTGCAGTGGTGATCCTACATCACCAGCAGCTTTATCTGATACGCGACTTTCTATTTTGAGTTTTGTTCCACCATAAACAATTAATGGAACATTATTATCAGCGTTTGTTTTTGATGATGCTAATTTAATTTGATTACTTGGTGATCCTGCTACAACTATTGCAAAATAAACTGTATTTTCTGTCAAATTTTCTGGTAAATCACCAGAGTCACTAATAATTCTAACCTTTTCACCAGTTATTAATTTATGTTCACCAATTGTGAACGTATTGTTAGTTGGGCCGGATGTAACTTTATATAATTTTACACTAGAATCATTGCCTGTGGTTCCTGATCCTACAGCAATGTCCATCATACGGATGGTTGCTTCTCGCACACCAGTTCCTACGTTTGCATTAGTGAAATCAACAAATAATTTATCACTTGATGCAGCACCAACACGATAACCTTGAATCACAGTTGGTGGAACATTATCTAGGGTGTTGAATCCAAAGAGGTAAAGATGACTTGAGATTCCAACAGTCTTTGTTTTATCTACATCAATTCTCTGCCAGTCTACATTTGTTTGAGTGGATGTAATTTCTTTTGGTGTAATTATTTGAGTGATGTATGCTGCATCATCTTTTCCAAATGCATCCTTTTTGAATCCATCACATGCAATCGCAAACTGACCAAAGTTAGAGTTAGAGTTTGTAATTGATGCGTCTGCACCAGTTTCAGCAGTAAAGTGTTTATTAAAACCAATCGCAAAGACAGATACGATCTGCATAATCGCATCATTAGATAGTTTTATGTGGAATGTTTCACTCCCTTTTCGATAAACAGCGTCTGAATCTAGGTGAAATACTTTTGTTGGGTCTTGAGATGAAGATAAAGTTGCTAACTCACTACCAGTAGATGGTGTTGTTGGTAAATTAATTCCTTTATATGTTCTAGATACTTGATCATATTTTACAAAACAACGATCATCTTTCTGAAGTGAAATCGCAGTAAACTGAGCGACAACCATTGATTTGAAACCTGTTGCCTTATCACCGTCAGCATGCATACCGTTCATTCCATATACAGAACGAAGAGATATATTAAAGATATAAGGTGATGCACCAGAAACTGTATCAGTTTCAATTGTTATTGTACCAGCAGATGTGCTTGGTGATGCTGCTAGATCATCAGGCACAAAAGGTAAAAGATATGTAAATGTTCGTAACCCTGTGACACTCTGAACTTTAGTTGATAAATTATATCTTAAATCATCAACACCTTTAACTTTAATTGGTGTACCAGTGGTCAGTGTATGATCTGCTGCAGTCGTGACTGTGATAATTGATGTTGGAGTCGTTCCATCACCAGATTGAATCGATGCAATATTAATTGGATCTGATCCAAATGCACCGACAATTTCAAATTCAGGTCTTTGTGGAGAGAAACCTGTTGTACTTGAAGGAAATCTATCAGTGGTATCAATAAATCTTGCAGTTTTATTAAATGCGTTTGATAACTTACTATAGTATATTCCTAAATCAGTTAAATTAAACCTATCATCTATGTTTACACCATCAGCATATTCAAAACATGTAAGTTTATGGTGTGAAAATGTTGGTTTAGAGCGATTTGTGACACTAAAGTCTGAACTATCAGTAAATACTACACCTGACTCATCTCCATCAAATATTGAAAACTGCCAGAAGTAGCAAGTACCAGTAATTCTAAAGATAGCAGATCTATCAACAGAATCATCAAATGGATTTGGAACATATTTTGGTTTTACTTTTGTTTTTCTGAGGTCAAGTCCAACTATAGATGTACCACGAGGTACAACTACACCACCATTAATACTATTAAATTTGTAAAGTATATTATCTTCCTGTGTTAAATCAAAATTTGAAGTTAAATTTAATGATAATGTTTCAATCGCATCTGTCTGTGCACCATTTGATCCTGATCCATCAGGGGCAACTGCTTTTGCAACACCACCTACCTCTTTAATACCAAATCCGGGTCTGTTATCAATTACATGATCTCCGGGAAATAGTAATATTGTTGTCTTCTCAATTAAATCGTTATTATTTCCTTCTACATATGAAAATCTAGCAGACTCAAGCAGAGCCCTTTGAATCGTCTTAAACGGTTGTGCTAAAGAGTTTCCCTGATTTGATATACTGTCTGTTGCATCCAAGTCATTTGGATTTACATAGAGAATCCTACCCTCAGTGTTCTTTATAAAATTCTCTAACTTATTAAGTGGCATCGCTTATGTACAAAATATGTCTATGATCTATTTATCCTGTTTCTCTCTCTGGATTTCAGCACGGATTTCTGCTTTTCTTGCCATTGCTTTTGCTTTCGCTTGCTTCTTGGCGATCAAGTTCTGAGTTTCAACATTTCCCTGATGAACTTTTCTTTCAGGTGTTTGTTTAGGTGCAGGTTCATTACCAGACTTAAACTTGTCAACAGCAGCCCTCTGCTTTGCTTTTAACGCAGCAACTTTATCTACATTTTCAGTAAATTCTTGAAACCTTTTCATATCTTTTTGACTATTTATTCAGTTTCTTTCTCTTTTTTTCTTTTTCTTGTTTTTCTAGATCTTTTTGATTTTGTAATTATCTCAGAATAAACAAGCATGTCTTCATCCATGAACTCTTGACATACTTCTAAAACATCCATAAATTCTTGGACTGATTCACATTGCACCAGTTGTATATATCCCTCGTCACTTACTATTTTAAAAGACCTTGAGCAGATGTCTACTATCGTCTTTACTACTGATGCATCGTTCATGAAAGACCTCGATTTTTTATTATACTAGCATATATAGGGTTTTTTGTCAACCCATGAACATAATTGTGGCGATCAAGACGATTCTCCTATCTTTTTTTGGTAGTTGAATGTAGTGATTACCTGAAAACAAAATTGCTTGATCCTCCTCTGGTTTATTTTCTTTACCCTCAACAAATGTACTACCACCACTATTAGTCAAATATAATAAAAAATTCAAATGTGAAAAATTGTGATCAATGTGAGATGATGAAAATTCTGCGAAATTACTTGGAAAAGTGCAATTCGCATTCATTCTTAATAATAAACATTTTTTAGAATCATAACCATTTTCTGACAATATTTCCCACATTACTTTAAATCCAAGTTGAAAATATTCAGATACTGGTTGTGAAAATCCATCCACTTCCGGTCTAGTAAAAAACGTATGACCAAAGTAAAAAACGTCTTTTGAATTAAATTCTTGTATTGCTACATTTTGATTATGATACCAAGGAAAATAACTTCCTAAAACACTCTCTTTGAACTTGATATATGACTGAGTTTTTGAATTTTTTAAAATCTTAATCATCATGTGTACCCAAACATTGTGGCAACTAGGACTATTCTCCTACCCTTTTTTGGTAATTCAAGGTAATGTTTGCCAGTGAATATAATTGCATCATCCTCAGATGGATCATGTTCTTCCCCCTCCACAAATGTTCTACCACCATTATCGGTAAGGTATGTTAAAAAGTTTACATGTGGAAAGTCGTGATCAGTGTGAGGAATAGAAAATTGATCACCGTTGACAGGTAATGAACAATTTGCATTAATCCTGAGAAAAAAATAGGTATCATCAGGAAATCCATTCTTAGATAAAATTTCCCTTACAACATTCATTGCAAGCGGAAAACCTTTTGAATTTACTTTTGAATATCCATTTATCTCTGGTCTTATTAAAAAATTATGTCCTAAATTAAATACGTTCTGATGACCTTTATATTCATCATGATTTGTGGTGGTAGTGTCCTGATAATGCCAAGCAAAATTATCCGATAATATTATTTCTTTTAGTTGTTTNTATGACTCAGTTTTTGAATTATGTAGAATTTGTATCATAAAATAATCTAACTTTTCATAATATAGCACAAAGCATAGTACGGTGGTCTGTTTTCGTGTGACTGTCCACCACCTGTTGAGCTCGTGTTTTGAGTTGTCATGTCACAATCATTATTACTTGCAGGCCATGGTCTATCGTTAACATTTATACCCACATCAGTTCTTTCATAAGTGTGAGTGTGTGCTGGTATCTGAGCAACCGTTAGAGTTACAGAGTTAGCACCACCAGTGTCACCCGGAGAGTAATTACCACCAGTACCAGCACCAACAACAAATCGATTTCTTAAGTCAGGAGTGCTATTATTACCATCACACAATACCCATCCACTTGGTATGCTCGCCACACTACCATACCACATCATAATCATTCCCGTTTCAAAGAGACTTGAGTTTGTTAATCTTGCATCAGCGAGTGTTCCTGAATTGATATTACTAGCGTTCAAACTTGTGAGACTTGCACCTGAACCACTGAATGTACCAGCAGTCACAGTGTTTGAGAATGCATTATAAGTAAATTGATTATCAGAAAGTAAATCATTTCCACCAGTTTGACCCGGAGCTTCAGAGAATGTAATTGGAAAATCACTGTTGTTGTCATCTTCCGTGATCGTTATTTTTATTGAATTGCTCGCTGTCAAGGTATTTGGATTTTTCCAATCGACTTGTCCAGAACCAGTAGATACCAACACTTCATTTTGATTTCCAGTATCACCATCTTTATCTTTTAACGCACCTTTAAGACTGAGATAATTACTTGTATTATCAATATTAACATTACCATCGACTGCCAATCCAGTCAGTGTGCCAACAGATGTGATGTTTGTTTGTGCTGCTGTTTGAAGTGTACCTGTCAATTGTCCATCTATATTACCTGTTACATTACCTGTGACATTACCAGTCACATCTCCTGTTAGAGGGCCAACAAAACTTGAAGACGTTGTAACACCTGAGACATTAAGTGCGTCGAGTTCTGCGTGTCCGTCAATATCCACATCCCCATTAACATCAAGAGTTGTAAACGTTCCAGCAGTTCCGGTTATGTTCCCACTTACGTTACCAGTTATGTCACCTACAACATTTCCCGTCAAATTTCCTGACAAGGATGTTGCACTTAAAGATGTTGCACTTAAAGTGCCATTTGATGAATTAAAAGTTAAATTAGCGTTACTTTTTGCTTGTAAATTTCCTGTGGCACCAGTTACAAATGTAGGAAAACAAGTAGTATCGGTTGCTTCATTTGCAACTGTAACTTGTGCAGCAGATCCAGCAGCAAGAGATCCTGCATTTGCCCAAGTTACACCAGCACCAGTTGATGATAAAACTTTACCTGCATCACCAAATTCACCTTGACCATCGTATATTTTATTTTGTATCTCTAAATCATAGAAAACCGCACGACCTGAATGAGTTGCACCTGTTGTTGTTGCTTGAATTTTTACATTTCCATTATCATCTTTCAAAGAAGTTGCATCTACACCAGAAAATGTTTTTGCTGTAATTATTCCAACAACGTTAATATTTTGTACCTCAAGATCGCCAAACGCAAAGATATCATCGAATAACGAATTACCCTCTTGATATACACCTTGTTCTTTATAATCTGCCATTAACCTGAAGGAAGACTGTTATACCATTTATTGACTGATACAAATGCTCTTGCAAAAGCAGCAAAAGTATTACTATACAGTATCTTATTATTTAACTTACATGACGATCTTGCTTTAAATTGAATCTTACCTCCAACTAAATTAATATCTGTAGTTTCACCACCTAAAAAACCAATTCTAACTTTAGGTGCTTGTAACACTAATTCATCATGAGCACCAATCGTTACTCTCTTTCCTTGTATTGAAATATCACCATTCATGTTAGTGATCAGAGTATTTCCATTATGCACTGTGAGATTAAATCCTGCTTCATTATTATCACATCGTGCACCTGATTCAACCTGTAAGGTCTTATCAGCACTCACTCTTGCAAGTCCACTTCCTTCATGAAAACTCTGACTGTACTTGAGTTTATCTTCAGTCTGAGATTCCATGATATAGGCAGCAGGGCCTGCATTTGATTGCTCTTCAGCACCTGTCTCAAATAGGAGTTTACCTCCGAAAATTTCTAGTTGTCTACTTTCTTTTTGACTCATAATTAGTATCCGGGGCTCCCACCTGATCCCTCAGACCCGCCACCACTAGGAGGACTAGCAGGAGGAGGAGTGTAACTCTGTCCAGTCGCTTGTTGACTTGATGTATTAGTTGTTGGAGTTGAAGTGTCAACACTTGTGTCAGTTTGACTCGTTGGAGTGGTGTCGGGAACATTTGTCTC
>FUFK010014315.1_pt1 | contig 12609 bp, 12 predicted proteins | sample 1021851 | NCBI WGS metagenome assembly FUFK01 (sample SAMEA51879418, study PRJEB19060) | metagenome
CTGCTGCGCTGGCAGCCCGTCATCACCTGAAAGGAACTGGCCCATGACCCTACACACCCGGATCGAAGCGTCGCCGACCCCCGCCGATGCACGGGCGACCGGTGCGCTGACCATTTCCGGCCTGTCCAAGGATTTCCGAATCGACGGCGCAGCCTTGCCGGTACTCGACCGGATCGACCTCGACATCCGCGCGGGCGAGTTCGTCAGCATCGTCGGCGCTTCGGGCTGCGGCAAATCGACCTTGCTGCGGCTGATCGCCGGGCTCGACACCGACCATGCGGGCGAGATCCGGCTGGACGGCAAGCGGATCGCGGGCACCAGCCTTGACCGTGGACTGATCTTCCAGGACCATCGCCTGTTCCCTTGGCTGACGCTGGAGGAGAATGTCGGGCTGGCGCTGCTCAACACCGATACCCCCAAGGCGCAGCGCGCACGCATCATCGCCGAACATATCGCGCTGGTGAACCTGTCGGGGTTCGAGAAGGCCTATCCGCACCAGCTGTCGGGCGGCATGGCGCAGCGAGCCGCGATCGCCCGCGCGCTGGTGACCGAACCCAAGTTGCTGCTGCTCGATGAACCGCTCGGCGCGCTCGATGCGCTGACCCGCGTCCATGTCCAGCGCGAACTGCAGCGCATCTGGCTGGCCCAGCGCTCGACCATGATCATGGTGACCCACGACGTCGAAGAGGCCGTGTTCCTGGGCGACCGGGTGGTCGTGATGGATGCGCGGCCGGGGCGCATCCGCCGCATCGTCGATATCGATCTGCCGCATCCGCGCGACCGCAGTTCGCCGGTGCTGCACAGGCTGCGCGATGAGATCCTGGCGGAGCTGACCGGTCCGCCTCCGGAGAATCTGGTGCATCTGCCGGTGCGCGAGGCGCGGGCATGAGCCGGAGCCCCGACCATCCCGTCGCGCCGGTGTTCGTCGATCGCTGGTCGCCGCGCAGCTTTTCGGGCGAAGAGATCCCTGACCGGGTGCTGGCAACGGCCTTCGAGGCGGCGCGCTGGGCACCCTCGGCCAATAACGGCCAGCCCTGGCGCTTCATCGTCTCGCGCAACGGCGACGCGGCGTGGCCGGTCTTTCTCGGCCTGCTCGCCCCGCGCAACCGCGAATGGGCGCAGCGTGCCTCGGCGCTGGTCGCGATCGTCTCGAACACGCGGATCGAGCGGCGCGGCGAGACCGTACATAACGGCAGCCACAGCTTTGACACCGGCGCGGCCTGGGCGAACTTCGCGCATCAGGCGCTGCTGCTCGGCTGGCATACCCACGGCATCGGCGGCTTCGACCGCGAGAGCGCCCGCGTCACGCTGGCGATCCCTGACAACTACGCCGTCGAGACGATCGTCGCGATCGGGCGGCAGGGCACGCTCGACACTCTCCACGCCGATTTCCATCCGCAGGAAGCGCCCAACGGCCGGCGGCCGCTCGCCGATTTCGTGTTCGAGGGCCGCTTCGGCGTGCCCGCCATTCCCCAGCAAAGGAACACCGCATGACAATCAAATTCTACTGGCGGCTCGATCCCGCCGCCGAACCGCAGCGGGGCGAGCCGAGCCTGCGCCCGACCGCCGGTTTCCTGCCGCGCGACGTGCGCACCGCCGGGCTGACCCGCTACGATTACTACGCGCAGGTTGCCCGCGCTGCCGCGCTCACCGGGTTCGACGGGCTGTTCGTCGCCTATCGCCCCGAAGGCGACGACAGCCAGATCGTCACAGCAGCGGTCGCGCGAACCGCGCCGCGGCTGCTGCTCGTGCCCGAATTCCCGAGCACGGTGGGGTCCGCCGTGTACGCCGCCAAGGAGGCGGTGAGCTTCCAGCGCGCGACGCATAACCGGCTGGGCTGGGCGATCGTGCCCGGCGCGCACCCGGACGACAGCGCTCGCACCGCCGAGTTCCTGCACGTCGCGCGCGGCGTACATGGCCAGAAGCCGTTCGACCATGCGGGGCGCTTCTTCGAGGTGAAGGGCGGCGGCTTCTCAGAGCCGCTCGCCCGCGCGGCGTTCCCGCCGGTATTCCTGCAGGGCGCGGATGAAGAAGCGTTGCAGCTTTCCGCCAACAGCGCCGACATCCACCTGTTCGCAGACGCGCCGCTCGACGACCTGCGCGGACAGGTCGAGACGCTCGAACGCCTCGCGCTCGCTGCGGGTCGTGAGGTCGCTGCGGGCGTACTCGTCACGATCACCGCGCGCGAGAGTGATGCGGAAGCCACAGGCAGCACCGGCATTGCCGGGAGCTATGACAGCGTCGCCGGGCAGATCGCCACACTACACGCCGTCGGCATCACCCATTTCGTCCTGAGCGCCTCGCCCTCGCTCGAGGAAGCCTATCGCATCGGCCAGTTCGTCCTGCCGCGGGTTCGCGCGGACCAACTGCGCACTGCCGCCTGAGGAGACCCATCATGTCGATCGATTTCTACTGGCGCCTGCCCACCCATGGCTGCCACGCCACCATCCGCCGCGGCTCCTATGACCGCGGCGACTGGTCTCCGCTCCAGGCGGGCAACCAGACGCCGGGCCTGACCGCTTCCGGCGAGGATGATGGCTACCGCTATATCGACCACCTCGCCGAAATCGCGAAGGCGGCCGAACTTTCCGGGTTCATCGGCGGGCTGATCCCGTCGTTCCCCAATACCGACGATCCCTGGGTCATCTCGCCGCTGCTGGCGCGCGAGACCAGCACCTTCCGCTTCATGATCGCGTTCCAGCCGGGGTTCCTCGATCCGGTGCATGCCGCGCGGCTTTCGGCGAGTCTGCAGCGCGCGACCGGCGGGCGGACGGTGTTCAACATCATCACCGGCGGCGGCGGCCCGTCGCAGCTGTGGTGGGGCGACAGCTTCGCGCATGACGATCGCTATGGCCGGACCACCGAGTTCCTCGACATCTTCCGCGGGGTGTGGCGCGGGCAGCCGTTCGACTATGACGGCCGCTTCTATCAGGTGAAGGGCGACCAGCTCTCGCCGCTGCTGGCGCGGGAGGAAGTTCCCGAAATCTGGTTCTCGGGCTCGTCCGACGCGGCGCTGCAATCGGCGGCGAAACATGCCGACTATTACCTCTCCTGGCTCGAACCCTATGCGCAGATCACCGACAAGTTCGCGCGGGTGAAGGAACGCACCGCGCAGCTTGGCAGCGAGCAGAAATGCGCGATCCGCGTCGATCTCGTCGCGCGCCCGACCGAAGAGGAGGCGTGGCACGACATCCGCACCGGATTCGAGAATGTCAGCGACGCGACCCGCGCGCAGTGGCGCGGCCAGCCCACGGACTCGGTCGGAGCCTCGCGCCAGGCCGCGCTGCGCCCGACCGAGGCGAAGCGCTGGGACGAGCTGGTGGTCGGCAAGAATCTGTGGGGCGGGTTCAATCTGCTGCGCGGCGGCCCGGCGCTGGGTATCGTCGGCAGCTACGAGCAGTGCGCCGAGCAGCTCGATGAGCTGATCGCCCGCGGCGCCGACGCCTTCATCCTCGCCGGCACGCCGCACCTCGAGGAAGCCTATCGCATCGGTGAGGAGGTGCTGCCCCTGCTCGGCCGCACGGCCGCCAGCACCGCATTGCTCGAAGCCGCCGAATAAGGAGACGCACCATGACCAAGCTCAATTCGACCATCACCGACTTCGCCGCCACCGCAATCCGCGATGCGGGCATTGCCTTCAAGGGCCTCGCCGCCACCGGCACGATCGCGCCAAGCGGCACCGTCAATTTCGTCGAGCGCGTGCCCGGCGAGGAGGCGGTGGTGTCGATCGGCTATCCCGGCCCCTTCGCGCCCGATGCCGAGCTCAAGCCGACCATCTACGCGCTCGACGGCGAGGTGCTGCAGGGGCCGCCGGGCGCCAACCTCGGCGGCGGGCGCTATCTGTCGATCTTCCAGGCGCATGCCGACATCACCACGGTGAGCCATGTCCACACCGTCTATCTAGGCGCCTGGTCGCAGAGCCATCGCGCACTGCCGATCTGCTACGTCCCGGTCCAGCGCTGGACCCGCGCGCGCGAGCTGCCGATCTATATCGACCGGCGGCAGGGCGAGGCGAACTTCATCCTCGAAGTGCTGGCCCGCGATCCCGAGGTGCCCGCAATCCTTGAGGCCAATGGCGGGTCGACAGCCTGGGGCCGCAAGGGGCTGCTTGCGCTCGCGAACTATATCGTCCTGCTTGAGGAAGGCGCCCGCTTCCAGGCGATCGCGGAGACGCTCGGCGGCGCTAGGGACTATGGCCCCGGCGTGCTCGAGCAGCAGTGGAAGATGTCCGGCCTGCTCAAGCCCGACGAGGCACTGGCGGTCGCAGCCGAATAACTTCAGCGTTTCGGTGCCAATGCTGACGCGTCAGTTCGGGCTCGCTGCCTAAGTCGCGCGTCAGCTTTGCGCCCTCATTCCGGTCATTCCGCCGGGCCGCGCGAGATCCCGGAAGCTGTCGTTCGTTCAGCTAGCGCTGCAACGACCGGAATGGGGTGGTTAGCTGCCGTTCATGTCGATGGGTTCGAGCAGGTCATTGCGCGGTAATGGCACGTTGATCACAGTGCGATCCGGCAGGATTTTGAATGCCCCGCTACCGTAACCCGTTGCGCCGCTTGTAGTGGTCACCTCGTAAATGACACCGACGCGGAGTGGTTTTGGTGCAACGACCTCGATTTGGCCCGAGAGCGCGGCCCGTTTCCCCTTCAACTTCTGTCCGTAGAAGACGGGGAACTTGTCCACGCACGCATGATCCAATCGCTCGTGCCAGAAGGTGCCATATCGAACACGTGCGCCGTCATCGCCGAGGGAGGATTTAGCGCGAACATCGTCGCTTGCTACTACGTCGATCTGATTGAAGCAGGCCGCATTCGCGGACGAAGCCGGATCCACCATAAATGCGAGTTTTCCGCCTATAACGACAGCTTTTAGGGCGTAGGAGTATGAGCAGCCGCAAAGGAGCAGGCATGAGGCCGAAGCCAATATTGCGCGGAGCGCCATGGCGGCAACCTAACCAAATGCTCGACGTCCGCAATGGGGTCGGGAGATGACGCTCGATCCACCGTGAGCGGTCCTAGCGGCTAAGCGCCCTGATTCCGGTCATTCACAAATGCGTCTGCCAACCCCAAAAGCGGTCCTTCGTTTGCAGGCCAATCTTCCCAAGGCGGCGTCCACAGGTGAGACCCGTCAGGTGCGCTATTTTCGAAGTTGGGAACGTGATTAGAACCTCGGGGAAAGCGCTCTCGGAATGTGCGTTGGTCAATCTGGGATCGTACAGCGCTCAGACTGCGGCGCTTGGTCAGAAGACCGTAGTCAGCGCGACCGAGACATAACGGGTGTCGCCGGTGCGGGGCGTATTGGGTGCGGTCTCGAGAAAGCGGCCCTTGCCCAACCAGATACCGTTAAGCTCGGCGCGGAGCCGTTTCGGCACGGCCCACCAGCGCAGGCGTCCATCGAGCTGGCGCCCTGCGACGCTGCCCGATCGGCCGCTCGCGTCGCGCACGCCCGTCGTCGAGAAGGCATCGGTCGGTTCCGCAAGCCACATTGCCCGGTACGCGAGGAATCCGTCGAGCCGCGGCGTAGGCGCCATTTCGAGCCGGGCGCCCGTCGATCGGATGTTAGCGCGACCGATCGCATTATAGAGACCGGCCGGCGCCAGGTCGGCACGACGCATGCCGAACAATGTGTCGAACCGGCCATAAGAGCCGCCGGCGCGGTCGCCGCTCGCGTGATCATATTCGACCGAGAGCCGCGCCTTGAGCGGGCCCGGAAAAGTATATCCGGCATCGGCGTGGAAGAACCAGGCCGAGACGTCCAACTCGGGCGCGGCCGGCGCAAGCGATGCTCGGACCGTGCCGAGCTGGTAGATGCCTTCGATCTCGAAATCGGCCTTGCCCGCCGCGGGCTCGCGAAGGAGACGCGCGCTGACGCTGTGGAGATGGCGGTTGCGCGTCGCGCGCGCAGGGCTGTCGCGCTCCGCGAGCCCGAAATAGCCCAGCTCCGCCATCGCGCCGGCGATCACGCGCGGCCGGCTCACCAGCCCGCCCCAAAGCTGGAGATCGAACCCTTCGCGATCGAGCTTGTGCCGGTTGTCGAGGATCGACGCCGGATCGTCGGGGAGACGGACCTGCGGCAGCGTATAGATGAGGACGGCCTGGGTGCCATCGGAGCCGCGGAAATCTGCGCGCAGGCCGGTATAGCCGTTGGTGGTGTTGCGATACTCGTCGGCAGCGACGAGCCGGCGTGAGCCCAAGTTGAGCATGAACCGCCCCGCTTGGAGCGAGGTACGGCTGCCGCGGCCCAGCGCCGCTCCCAGGTCGGCGGCGACATAGGCCTGAACAGGTTCGAGCACATTGACCTCGCCGGTACCGATCCCGCTCGCCGCATCGCCACCATAGGCGCGGCTGTCATAGAACTCGGCGCCGATGCGGATCGGACCCTTGCGGTATTCGGCGAGCAGGGTCGTGCGGATGCTGACCAGTTCATCCTCGGCGTTGATCCCCGGCCGGACCTGCCCATCGATCGCCTCGTAGCGGACGCGGACCGAGCCCGACACCGTGAGTCCGTCCTGCTGTGGTGGCGAGGCAGTTTGAGCTGCGGCGGAGGTGACGAGCATGAGCGACATGGGAACGACGCTCGCGTCCATCATCCGGCGCAAGTTTGATCGATGCATGTGTATCTTTCTATTCGATTCGATGATACATATGCATCATGAAACGAAGTCGTGACAAGATAGCCTGGCTTGCGTTGCTGCATCAGCTTCCAGCCAAGCCGCCCTATCTGCGTGTGAAGGTCGGTCGCCGACTGCAGGCGATCGGCGCGGTGCCGCTCAAGAATGCCGTGCATGTGCTGCCCAGGCAGGATGAGGCGGCGCGAGTCTTTGCTGAACTGGCCGACGAGATCCGCGCGAGCGGCGGTGAAGCGATCCTGATCGAGGCGAAGCTGGTCGCCGGACAGAGCGATGCCGAGTTGCGGGCAGAGTTCGACGCCATTCGCGACGCCGATTATGAGGAGATCGCGCAGGACGCGCGCCGGCTGATCGAGACGGCACCGGTCGCCGGCTCCGAGATCGATCGGCTGCGCCGGCGGCTGGCGGATGTGATCCGCCTCGACTTTTTCGGCGCGCATGGCCGGCAGGGTGCCGAGGCGGCGTTGCGCGAGCTCGAGGAGCGCCGGTTCAGTCATCCCGACATCAGCCGGCATGCGCCGGCGCCCGCGCTTTCTCCCGAGGATCTCAAGCGCCGCATCTGGGTCACCCGGAGCGGGGTGCATGTCGACCGCATCGCCTCGGCCTGGCTGGTCCGGCGTTTCATCGACCCGCAAGCGAGCTTCAAGTTCGTCGACGGCAAGGGCTATACCCCTGCACCCGGCGAGCTGCGGTTCGATATGGCCGATGCCGAGTTCACCCATGAGGAGGACCGCTGCAGCTTCGAGACGCTGGTGCTGCGGGCCGAGCTGGGCGACCACCCGGCACTCGTGGCGATCGGCGAGCTCATCCACGAACTCGACATCGCCGATGGCAAGTTCGACCGGCCCGAGGCAGCGGGCCTGGGCGCGATGCTCGATGGCATCTGCGCCTCCACCGAGGACGACATCGAACGCATCGCGCGCGGCAGTGACGCGCTCGACCAGTTCCACGCCTATTTCAGCAACCGAAAGGCGCCACGGTGACCGACGCCTTACCGCTCTCCGCGAATGTCCAGCCGACAGTGCAGTCGAAGGACCATAGCATACCGTTCGGCGAGGCGGTGAAGGTGTGGGCGCGGATCGCAGCGCTCTCCTTCGGCGGGCCGGCAGGACAGATCGCGTTGATGCACCGCATCCTCGTCGACGAGAAGAAGTGGATCGGCGAGGAGCGGTTCCTCCACGCGCTCAACTATTGCATGCTGCTGCCTGGGCCTGAGGCGCAGCAGCTCGCGGTCTATATCGGCTGGCTCCTGCACAAGACGAAGGGTGGTCTGGTCGCCGGTGCGCTGTTCGTGCTGCCTGGTTTCCTCGCGATCCTTGGCCTCAGCTACGTCTATGTGCTGCTCGGCCAGGTGCAACTGGTCGAGGGGTTGTTCTTCGGTCTCAAGGCCGCGGTGCTGGCCGTTGTGCTGCAGGCGGTGGTGCGGGTCGGCTCGCGTGCCTTGAAGAATAATGTGATGCGTGGTCTCGCCGCGTTGGCGTTCCTCGCGATCTTCCTGCTCGACGCGCCATTCCCCGTAATCGTGCTCGGCGCGGCGCTGATCGGCTTCTTCGGCGGCCGCGGCGGCTATGCCGCGTTCAAAGGCGGCGGTGGGCACGGCGCCGCCAAGGGCGAGGTGGTGCATGATCGCGATACCGCGCTCGGCGAGGGCCTGCCCGATCACGCCCGGCCCGACCTTTCCTGGTCGCTGCGGATCTCGGGCGTGCTGCTGCTGCTCTGGTTGGGGCCCGTGGCCGCGCTGCTGATCGCCTTGGGACCGGACGATGTGTTCAGCCGTATCGCCACCTTCTTCAGCCAGATGGCGGTGGTGACCTTCGGCGGCGCCTATGCCGTGCTCGCCTATGTTGCGCAGGAGGCGGTCGAGACCTATGGCTGGCTTCGCCCGGGCGAGATGCTCGATGGACTCGGCATGGCCGAGACCACCCCAGGGCCGCTGATCATGGTGACGCAGTTCGTCGGCTTCCTCGCCGCGTTCCGCGAGGCAACCGGTCTGCCTCCCCTCATCGCCGCAACGCTCGGCGCCATACTCACGACCTGGGTGACCTTCGTGCCCTGCTTCCTGTGGATCTTCGCTGGCGCGCCGTTCGTCGAGCGGCTGCGCGGCAACCCAGCGCTCTCGGCGGCGCTCGCTGCGATCACCGCCGCTGTAGTCGGCGTGATCCTCAATCTCGCGGTCTGGTTCGCGATCCATACGCTGTTTGGCGAAGTGCGCGAACTCCCATTCGCGGGCGGAACGATCGACCTGCCGGTACTAGCGGCGGTGAACTGGCCGGCGCTGTTCCTCGCCGCTGGCGCGATCGTCGCCGTATTCAGGTTCAAGGCCGGCGTGCTACCGGTTCTCGGCGTTTGCGCCGGCCTCGGCACCGCTTATGTGCTGACCCTCTAAGAAATGACGTCGTCCGGGTCCATCTTTGCGCCGGGGCGTGATTGATGGTGATTTGAGATGACCGATCCAGAAAAGACGAAGGGCGACGAAGACCCCAAAGGCGAAGCCTGGGATGTGGACGCGATTGCCAGCGACTTACGCGCAGTGCGAATGCGCTGGCGCGCCGCGCAACAGCACCCTGCCGACTATGGCGAGGTCGGTTTTCCGTCCCGGCGCGAACTCGACGAGATCACCGCCGGTTTATGCGGCGCGATGTTCCCGCTGCGGCTCGGCTCGGCGTCGGTTCGCGTCTCGAACGAGGAAGCCTTCGTCCGCCAGGCGCTCGACCTCGCGCTCCGCCGCTTACAGCGTCAGGTCCAGCTCGAGCTCGCTTATTCGCGACCGGACGGATTCAGCACGGAAGGCGAGGCCGCGCGGATCGTGGGCGGGTTAGCGGTGTCGCTGCCGACGCTTCGCGAACTCCTCGACAGCGACGTCGAGGCGGCCTTCACCGGCGATCCGGCGGCGCGCAGTGCGGACGAGGTACTGCTGAGCTATCCCGGCGTCCTTGCGATCATTCATCATCGTCTCGCGCATCGTCTGCGCGCGCTCGGCGCCCCGCTCGTGGCCCGCATCATTGCCGAGCTTGCCCATTCACAGACCGGAATCGACATCCATCCCGGCGCGACCATCGGACACAGCTTCTTCATCGACCACGGCACTGGCGTGGTCATCGGCGAGACGGCAATCGTCGGTGACCGCGTGCGGCTCTATCAGGGGGTGACGCTCGGCGCGCGCAGCTTCCCCGCGACCGAGCAGGGATGGCTCGAGAAGGGGCTCGCGCGCCATCCGATTATCGAGGACGATGTGGTCATCTATGCGGGCGCCAGCCTCCTCGGCCGCATTACCGTCGGTCGCGGCTCAACGATCGGGGGAAATGTCTGGCTGACCGAAAGCGTACCGCCCGGGAGCTACATAACCCAGGCCCGGTCAAAGCGAGTCCGGGACGCACCTGTCCAGGTCGATTTCACGATCTGAGCGGCGTCACCGTCTTGCTCCGTGAGGACGGGATCCCACCCAGTCACGCCCATGCATGTTGCCGGATACCAAGCGCCCCGATCGCGGTTTCTTTGTCGGGCCGCCGCCGAGTCCAGTACTTATTGTGAAGGGAGCTTCGGCCCACCGATGGCTGCTGTATAGGCGCATCGTTCATCCAAGAAATTTAGACACTGCTGAACCTCTTGAACGTCACAATGGGTTAGGTCCCGCCCACGGCCCGGACGGTTCAAACCATCTTCGGCGCAGCCAGCCGGCCGCATCCGGTGACCGGGAGCAGCCAGGTGGCCGGGGCTATGAGGTTTCGAGCGCCGTCGCCGCCAGCGGCGGGTCGGCGGCTTCCGCGGCCGACGTGGGCGGATAGGCGCCGGTGAGAAGCTCGTCATAGAGCGTGCGGACCGAGGCCCCGCAGTCGCAGGCGAGACCCTGCAGACGATCGAGGTCCTCGACGATCAGCTTCGCGCGGCCGGTATCGACCACCGACTTCGCCTTGAAGGTCTGGAGGACACGGCTGACATAACTGCGTCGGACGCCCATCATCGTCGAAAGCTGTTCCTGGGTGAGCGGGATTCTGCGGTCACCGGCTCGTTCCATTGCGATCATCAACCATTTCGCGGTGCGCTGATGGATCGAATGGACGGTGTTGCACGCGATCGACTGGAACAGGCTGGCGAACAGATATTCGGCGTAGCGCGCGAACAGTTGCCGCAGCCAGGGGGAGCGCGACTTGGCCTGCTCGAGCTCGTCGAGCGCGATCCTCAGGAACGGGCCGGGGAGCTGGACCTGGGCACGGACATAGGCGCGCGGGGCGCCGTCGCTGACGATCCCGCCAGCCATGCCCTCGTTGCCGATCAGCACGGTCTCGACCGGACGGCGGTCCTCGAACACCACCAGATAGGAGACGACGCTGGGCCCGCAGGGAAAATAGGCGAAGCGTAGCTCGTCGCCGGGTTCATGGAGGGTTTCGCCCTGCTTTCCGTGCCACGGCGTCAATGCCAGTCGCATGAGTTCGAGATCGTCGGGGCGCAGCATCTGCAGCAGTCGATTCTCGGCAGAGCCTCCTGAAAAACCCATTCTTCCCCAGTCCCGTTGCTACGCCCGCGAGCCGACCTAACATGGTGTAACTCGGCAAGCGCAGCATGGTTCTGTGTACGTGTGAACAGTTAGGTACGCCGGGCGGCGCCATCGCTAGGATAACGCCGGCGCGCGGCGGTCCCTCGTCATCCTCACGAGGAGGGCCGGCCAGCCCCGAACCGATCTAGATCGCCGCTCGGAGGCGAGCGCGAACGCCGCGGTGCTGCGAATCGTAATGCAGCTCGCCCTTGAGGCTCGCCGCCATGGCGCGGATGACCTTGCTGCCGAGGCCGGTGCCGCGGGAGGTGCCATTTACCGGCATGCCGCAACCGTCGTCCTCCACCTCGAGCACGAAGTGCCCGTCGCCGTCGCGGCGCAACGCCACGCGCACTTCGCCCGGCGCACTCGATGCGTAGGCATATTTGCAGGCGTTGGTCACGAGCTCGTTGACGATGATGCCGAGCGACACCGCCTTGTCAGTGTTGAGCTGGATCGGTTCCGCAGCGAGCCGGACCGCGCGCGGCGCGGCAGGGGTGGACCAGCTTTCCTCGAGCTCGCCGACCAGGGCGGCGAGATATTCGTCGGCTTCGACGCTCTCGACATTATCGGAGGTGTAGAGCTTGCGATGGACTTGGCCGACCGCCTGGATGCGCCGCTCGGTGTCCTTGAGTGCCGTGCGCGCGGCCTCGTCGGTGAGCATGCGCGACTGCATGCTGACGAATGAGGAGATCAGCTGCAGGCTGTTGGCGACGCGGTGATTGACCTCGCGCAACAGCACCTGAAGGCGGGCATGGCTCGCCTGTAGCGCCTCCTCGGCGGCGTTCTTCTCACGGCGCAGCCTGACCTGCTCCAGTGCCTGGCGGAAGGCGTTGTCGAGCAGATCGAAGAAGTCGCCGTCGATCGACTTCACGACATAGTCGGCCGCGCCGGCCTTGAGCGCGGCGACGGCGACGCTGCTTTCTTCCGAGCCGGTGACATAGACGATCGGCGGCGGGCTGACCGCCGCGCGCAGCGCCGCGAGCGTCGCCAGTCCGTCCATCGCGGGCATGTAATGATCGACCGCGATGAGGTCGAAGGCGCCCTCGGCGGCAAGCCGCACACCCTCGCTGCCACTGGCGGCGAGCGACACCTCGTAGCCGCGGCGGGTCAGCGCACGGCGTGCGAGCTGCCGCAGCGCCTCGTCGTCATCGATGTAGAGGATGCGAGGAAGACGCGCGGTCAAGCCGAGGTCTCGGCATCGGGGACCTGGATCACCGAGAGGAACAGGCCGAGCTGGCGGATCGCCGCAGCGAAGGACTCATAGTTGACCGGCTTGGTGATGTAGACGTTGCAGCCGAGCTCGTAGCAGCGCTTGATCTCCTGGCTGTCGTCGGTGGTGGTCAGCACCACCACCGGGGTGCGCCGCAGCGCGCCGTCGCGCTTGATCCGGGCGAGGATGTCGGTCCCGCTCATATCGGGCAGGTTGAGGTCGAGGACGATCAGGTCGACCGGC
>FUFK010037507.1_pt1 | contig 12609 bp, 15 predicted proteins | sample 1021851 | NCBI WGS metagenome assembly FUFK01 (sample SAMEA51879418, study PRJEB19060) | metagenome
TTTGGCATGTCTTGTATCCTCAGCCAAAATAATATCTGAATTTTTAAGTGTTTCTATAGCCCTCAAGGTAATATCTTCCATATTGCCAATAGGGGTTGGCACGATATATAGTTGAGGGTCATTTGTCATCGTCAGTTTCTGGTATCTCAGTAACTAAGTCTTTAATAGAATCAATTAGTGGAATTATTTCACTTTCATTATAGGGTAATTCTTGATTTTTTTCTGAAGATAAATCAAGCTGTCTTAATGTCTCCTTTAATTTCTCAGAGTACAATACCCAATCAGCATTTTGTTTACTTTTTGATAGAAATTTATATATGATGGCAAGTTCATATATTTTTTTTGCATTCTTATAAATCTCATCCTCATCTGATNGATTGGANTTGTAAATTTTCCCTGCAATCTCTTTTATTTTATTTTCTATCTTTTCAAACACATCTATAAATTATAATAATGAATTACTTTTTGATAAATTTGCCTTATTTTTCAATTTAAATTACAAAATGTTTTTAGAAAACCCTGCATACAACAATGAACAATTTGGATGGATTGAGGTAATATGCGGATCAATGTTTTCTGGTAAAACTGAAGAATTGATAAGGAGGGTAAAAAGAGCTAAAATAGCTAATCAAAAAGTTAAAATTTTTAAACCTATTATTGATTCAAGAAGTAAAAACTATATTGAATCACATGACGANAACAAACTTGAGTCAATTGAAGTAAAATCATCATCAGAGATTCTAAATAATATAGAAAATTGTGATGTAGTAGCTATTGATGAAGCTCAGTTTTTTGATAGCGAAATAATTAATGTATGTAATAGTATAGCTAATAACGGTATTAGAGTAATTGTTGCAGGATTAGATATGGACTACCTTGGTAACCCATTTGGACCAATGCCAAACCTTATGGCAATCTCTGAGTATGTTACTAAAGTTCATGCAGTATGTAAAAAGTCTGGAAATGTTGCGAACTATAGTTACAGAAAAAATAAAAAAAAGGATATTGTAGTGATTGGAGAGAAAGATAAATATGAGCCTTTAAGTAGGTCCGTTTTTTTTAAAAAAATAAAAAAAAATAAAAAAAAATGAAAATAGCAGTAATAGGATCAACCGGGGTTGTAGGAAAAGTTATGCTTTACCTTCTTGAGAGTAGGAACTTCCCATTAACTAATTTAATCCCTGTAGCATCTCAGAATTCAGTTGGGAAAAAAATTATATTTAAGAATAAAGAATATGATATTGTTTCAATTAATGATGCCGTAGAAATGAAACCAGATATAGCACTATTTTCTGCAGGTGGTTCAACATCCTTAGAATGGGCACCTAAATTTGCTGAAGTAGGAACAAGAGTTATTGATAATTCCTCAGCATGGAGAATGGATTCATCAAAAAAATTGGTTGTTAGTGATGTAAATTCTGAAGTTCTTACAAATGATGACTATATAATTGCTAATCCTAATTGCTCTACAATGCAAATGCTTGTTGTGCTTGCTCCTCTTCATGAAAAGTTTAACATTAAACGTCTTGTTGTTTCTACTTATCAATCAGTATCTGGGACAGGTAAAACTGCAATAGATCAATTAAATAGTGAAAGAAACAATTTAAGCTTTGAAAAGGTTTACCCATATTCAATTGATCAGAATCTTTTACCGCATTGTGATGTTTTTGAAAAAGATGGTTACACTAAAGAGGAGAATAAACTAATTAATGAGACTAGAAAAATCTTAAATGATTATAGTATTCAAATTACATCAACAGCAGTCAGAGTTCCAATAGAGATTTGTCACGGTGAGACAGTTAATATTGAATTTAAAGATAAATTTGAACTTAAAGAAGTATATAGTATTTTAAGAAGTACTCCTGGATTAATAGTTGAAGATGAGCCTCAGGACAACTTGTATCCAATGCCTCTCAATGCTGCAAATAAAGATGAGGTTTTTGTTGGTAGAATAAGGAGAGATTTTAGTATAGAGAATGGATTAAATCTATGGATTGTTGCCGACAATTTGAGAAAAGGTGCTGCTACAAACACTATTCAAATTGCAGAAAAATTAATTGAAATGGGATTAGTAAGATGCTAGACTTTAGCTGATTCCATAAATCTTATAGTATAATTTCCTGAAATAAAGTCTGGATGCTCCATCATTTTTTTATGAAATGGAATAGTAGTCTTAACTCCTTCAATAACAAATTCATCAAGGGCTCTTTTCATTTTATTAATGGCTTCTTCTCTTGTTTGTGCGGTGGTTATAAGTTTAGCAATCATTGAATCATAATGAGGGGGTATTACATAGCCACTGTATACATGTGTATCAATTCTCACTCCATGTCCGCCAGGAAAATGCAGGGTAAGGATCTTTCCAGGATTGGGCATAAAATCATTTTCAGAGTCTTCTGCGTTAATTCTGCATTCTATTGAACATAGTTTTGGAAAATAATTTTTACCAGAAATAGATTCCCCAGCTGCAACTTTTATTTGTTCTCTTATTAGGTCATAATCAATAACTTGCTCAGTAATTGGATGTTCTACTTGAATTCTAGTATTCATCTCCATAAAATAAAAGTTCTTGTGCTTATCAACAAGGAACTCAACAGTCCCAGCACCTTCATATTTTATATATTCAGCTGCTTTTACAGCGGCTTCACCCATTGCTTTTCTCAATGGTTTAGTCATAAAAGGGGAAGGTGTCTCCTCAATTATTTTCTGATGTCTTCTTTGAATTGAACAGTCTCTTTCNGAAAGATGGCATGCTTTCCCGTTTGAATCAGCCATAATCTGAATTTCAATATGTCTTGGATCTTCTATAAATTTTTCTAAATACATTGCATCATTATCAAAAGCTGATTTCGATTCTTGTCTAGCAACTTCCCATGCTTTTATTAAATCATTTGGACTATTTGCCATCCTCATACCCTTACCACCTCCTCCTGCAGTTGCTTTTAACATTACGGGATAACCTATCTCAAGGGCAATATTTTGGGCATCTTCAAGAGTTGGAACTATACCATTCGATCCAGGAATAACAGGTACTCCCGCTTTTTGCATTGTTTTCTTAGCTGTTGATTTATCTCCCATTGCCTCTATCATCGAAGGAGAAGCCCCAATAAATTTAATTTTATGCTCTTCACAAATTTTTGAAAAATTACTATTCTCCGATAAGAAACCATATCCTGGGTGAATTGCATCAGCATTTGTTATTTCTGCAGCTGCAATTATATTTGCAGGTTTTAAGTATGACTCGTTGCTGGCAGCAGGTCCAATACAAACTGCTTCATCTGCAAATCTAACATGAAGACTTTCTTCATCTGCTTTTGAGTAAACTGCAACGGTTTTAATACCCATCTCTTTACACGTCCTAATAATACGCATAGCAATCTCTCCTCTATTAGCAATTAAAATTTTATCAAACATCTTTAGGAAGGATCAATAATGAATAAAGGTTGATCAAATTCAACAGGGCTTTGATCATCAACTAAAATTTTAACAATTTTACCGGAAAAGTCTGATTCAATTTCGTTGAATAGTTTCATTGCTTCTATTACACATAAAATATCTCCTTTTGCAATACTTTGTCCAACTTCAACAAATGATGGCTTATCAGGAGATGGTTTCCTATAAAAAGTTCCAATTATTGGTGATTTAACTATCACTTGATTGTCATTTTCCAGATTTACTGTTTCAGATGTTTCTTGTATATTAACTTCTTGAACAGGCTGAATAGTTGGTCGACTAGAAGGAGTTGCAACTTGCGTAGGAACATCCTCGACAATTAAATGTTGTGGTGAAACAGATTTAGTTTTTATAGTAATCTTGAAGTCATCCCTTTCAATCTTCACTTCTTCTACTCCAGACTTTTGAACGAACTTGATTAAATTTTGTATTTCTTTTATATCCATGTAATTAAATTTAGTTATATGCCCATGTTAAATATGCTGCACCCCATGTTAAACCAGCACCAAAGGCAGCTAGAATTAGTTTGTCACCTTTATTTAAGTTTTTTTCATAATCATACATTAATAAGGGTATTGTAGCAGCAGTAGTATTTCCATAATTCTCAATGTTCATAAGAACCTTATTTTTATCTAAATTAATCTTTTCTGCGGTAGCATCAATAATTCTTTTATTTGCTTGATGTGGGATCAAGTATTTTATCTCCTGAGATTTAAGTTTATTTCTCAGAATAATTTGCTCTGTAGCGTTTGCCATCTCTGATACAGCTGATTTAAAAACTGTTTTTCCATCCTGAGCTATATAATGCCATTTATTTTCAATTGTCTCACTTGATATAGGATAAAGAGACCCTCCGGATTTAATATTTAGCCACTCTGCACCAATACCATCTGATCTTAGGTACTCATCTTCCCAACCATATCCATTAATACTTGGCTCAACTAATACAGCCCCTGCTCCATCTCCAAAAAGAATACTTGTTGACCTATCTGTATAATCCACAATTGAGGACATCATATCTGCACCGATTATAAGAACCTTTTTATATCTTCCTGATTCAATGAAACTTGTGGCTGTAGACATACCGTATAGAAATCCTGAACATGCAGCACTTAAGTCATAAGCATAGGCATTCTTTGCTTTAATTGCTGAAGCGACAGTAGGGGCAGTTGATGCAACATGAAAATCAGGTGTTATAGTTGAAACAATTACTAAGTCTATCGTTTCAGGGTCTATTTTTTTCTTTGCTATAAGATCCTTAGCAGCATTAATAGCCAAAAATGAGGTTCCTTTACCTTTATCTTTAAGAATTCTTCTTTTTTTTATGCCTGTTCTTGCTGTAATCCAATCATCGTTGGTATCAACAAGCTTTTCTAAATCTTTATTTGAAATAAAGTCTTTGGGAACATAGCCTCCGACTGCAGTAATTGCAGCTTTTATATTTGTTTTGTTAGGTTTCATACTAACATCAATTTTGTCAATTGACAATTAAATTGATAAATAAGGATCGGTATTATTCTGATTCCAAAGAATCAACCAAAACTTTTCCTCTATAATAAAGCTTCCCCTCATGCCAATGTGCTCTGTGGTATAAGTGTGACTCACCAGTAGCTTTACATATTGATATTTGCTGTTTCTCAGCTTTGATATGTGTTCTACGTTTATCTCTTCTTGTCTTAGATATTTTACGTTTCGGATGTGCCATTTAAAATAAATCTTTTAGTTTGTCCCATCTTGGGTCAGTCTTTTCTTTAAAATTTTTTTTAGGTTTTAATTCTTCAAGCTTTTCAATTATTTCAGATTTTAACGATCCATTCTCTATTCCTGGGTGAACTTTTTTCTGTGGAACAGCAAGAATAATACTCTCATATATAATATGTGATACATCAATGCTATTTGATCCAGTTGGTAAAAAGACTACTTTGTCATCAGATGATTCTGTATCATCTTTAAACTTAATAACAACATTATAGTCAGTTTCTAACTCTAATGAAAACATCTCCATTGAAAGATCGCATTGAACTTCTACCTCTCCATTAAATCTAAATTTTAAGTTTAGTAGAGTTTGTTTTTTCTCTAACTCAAGTATAGTTTTAATGTTTGCATCAGCAAAGTCGTAATAATCAAAATTTTTAAAGAACTTATTTCCTATTTCAAAGTCAAAAAGATGAACACCTTCTTTCAGTCCTGAAAATTTAACCAAATATGGTGAAAGCGATTTCATCACTTAACTATTGAGCGGCAAATTTATAAAAATTTATCTATTTAATGTCAATCTAATTTGTTTCTTAGCTTAAACACTTGAAGACCTAGTTTTATTGCATTTGTAAATGAAGTATGATCTGCTATTCCTTTACCAGCTATATCAAACCCAGTTCCATGATCTGGTGAGGTTCTTACAATTGGTAAACCTGCTGTAAAATTTACTCCTTTTCCAAAAGAAATAGTTTTAAATGGTATTAGTCCTTGATCATGATATGAAGCAATAATTCCATCATATTTTTTATAATTTTCATTAGCAAAAAAAGTATCTGCTGAAAATGGACCAGAAACAGAACTTTGAGCTATACTAAAACTATTAATTGCTGGCGTAATTATTGATTTATCTTCATTGCCAATTAGACCATTATCTCCTGCATGTGGATTAACTGCCATCACAGCAATTTTAGGTTTTTTTATCTGAAAGTCCTCTATTAAACTTGTTTCTAGTGCTTTGATTTTTTGCTCAACAATATCTTTATTAATAGCATTTGAAACGTCTTTTAAAGGAATATGATCTGTTAATAAGGCTATCTTAATTTCTTCTGATATCATTAACATTAACGGATTTGTACTAAAATAATGCTTAAAGAATTCGGTATGACCTCTATATTTAAATGACTTAGAATAGGATAAATCCTTATTTATGGGAGCAGTAACCAATACATCTATCTTGTTGTCTTTTATATCTTTTGTAGCCTCTTTAAGAGAAACAACTCCAAGTGAAGCTAATTCTTTATTAGATTCTCCAAAATTAAATTGAGAATTAGAGAATACCTCTTTTATGTAAATTTGAGTATCTAGCAGATCTTCTTCACTATCAATCTTTATTATTGAAGGAGTGTCAATTTGAAAATGTTTTTTTTGTTTTTCAATTAAGTCAGTTGAAGCATATATTATAAAATAACATTCATGAAATAGATTAAAATCAGATAGTGATTTTAAGATTATTTCAATCCCAATACCATTTGGATCACCAATAGTTATACCAACATTTATTTTCCTTGATTTTACCACTCTTTAATTAATTGCTAATTTTACCGATGCAAAAACAAAGATAATAATGTTCACTGGGATAATTGAATGTATGGCTACTGTAGTTAAGGTAGAAAAAAATAAAGGAAATTTAGATATTTCCCTTAAGTCAAGTATTACAAATGAACTTAAGATTGATCAAAGCTTATGTCACAACGGGGTTTGTTTAACCGTTGTTGATATAGATAATGATGTATACACAGTAAATGTAATTTCTGAGAGTATTGAAAGGTCAAATTTTGGTGAGATTATTCCGGGCGATACAGTTAACATAGAGAGATCAATGTCAGTTAATTCAAGATTCGATGGGCATATAGTTCAGGGACATGTTGATGAAGTTGCAGTCTGTACCCAGGTTAGCGAAACTGATGGAAGTTGGAAATATGTATTCAAACACTCAAAAAATAATATAACTGTTGAAAAGGGTTCTATAACTATAAATGGGGTTAGTCTAACAGTTGTTGATTCTAACGAAAATTCTTTTTCTGTTGCAATTATACCTTATACTTATAATAACACTAACTTTAATCAAATTAATGTTGGAACTAAGGTTAATCTTGAGTTTGATATAATCGGTAAGTATATATCCAAAATGATAAATAAGACAGGCCTATGAAAAATATTCCTCATTTAAACTTAAATGATTTTTTAACTGGTGATTCAAAGACTAAGAATGAGTTTATTGATCAGCTTGGAAAGGGATTTAGTGAAATAGGATTTATTGCAATTAAAGGCCATCTTTTAGATGATAGAACAAAAGATGAACTATATACAGAAGTTAGAAGCTTCTTTAACCTATCTGATGAAGTCAAGTCTAAGTATATTATTAAGGGTTTAGCTAGTCAAAGAGGGTTTACTCCATTTGGAAAAGAAAGTGCTAAAGGAAAAAACATTGGAGATCTAAAAGAGTTTTGGCACTTTGGTCAATATGTCAAAGACGAGCCAAAGTTGAAAGAGGAATATCCTGACAACGTAATAGTTAATGAGCTTCAAAACTTTAATAATATAGGACAAAAAACTTATGAACTTTTAGAGGAGACTGGAAAACATATTCTTAGAGCTATTGCATGTTATCTAAACCTAGAAGAGACATACTTTGACAAACATATTTTCAACGGAAACTCAATCCTTAGAGCAATTCATTACCCTCCTATTACCGAAGAACCAAAAAATGCAGAGAGAGCAGCAGCCCACGGAGATATAAACCTAATAACACTTCTAATGGGTGCCCAAGGAAAGGGTCTGCAAGTGTTAAATAATTCTGGAGAATGGATTGACGCTGTAGCAGAAGAAGATGAGGTTATAGTTAATATTGGTGATATGCTTTCAAGACATACTAATAATAAATTAAAGTCTACGATTCACAGAGTGGTTAATCCCCCAAAAGATCTTTGGAACAGCTCTAGATATTCAATACCCTTCTTCTTACATCCAAGACAAGAGATGTCGCTAAATTGTCTGGATTCTTGTATAGACTCTGATAATCCAAAAGGATATGAAGATATTACAGCTGGAGAATTCTTGCATGAAAGACTTATTGACTTAGGATTAATTAAGGGTTAGTCCACAAGCTCTTGGTATATACCTCTAGATAATTTTGCAAGAAAGGGTATAGCAATATCATCATACTCGTACAAATTGTCATTTATAACCTTGTTTTTATTTGTGTAAATAGTAGCTGTTAGGATAAATTCAATATTATCCTGATAATTTTTTATCAGGGCATTGTCTATTGAAGTCCCATAGGCTTGACCAATTTTATTATAGACCCTGATTTGTTCATTTGATACACTTTGCTCATCTCCATGAATGAAAAACTTATTATAAGTCTCAAAAAAAATTTCATCTCCTATAAACTTTTCACCTATATCTTCATAGGTAAACCTACTCATCCAATATCTCAAAAAGTCATAATCCTCTACATTTAAATTAAAAGTGTTTGTTTTATCAAAAATCTCAGGATAAAAAATATATTTAATTATATTGTGCATGTCAGTAACTGAAGATCTGTTTTTTTCAGAAAAATTCAGTGATTCGTCTAATATTTCTCCTTTGAAGTATCTTCTATCACCTTTTTCAAGGCCATTTGTCTTATCATCAGCTTTAATTATTTTTTGATTATCATTTAAAGAAGAAATTATATTATTATCAAGATCTGATATTTGCCATGTCGAATTAACATATGGGTCAGGGTTAAACTTGTGATTTAAGTAGGTTTTGTCAAAGCCTGCATTTTTCATTTCATCATTAAAATAATTATATCCTATGAAATCAATTAATATATTAGATGCAGAATTATCACTTACAAGAAAGACATCTGCAATAAGATTTTGAAAAGAAGTAATGCTGTCTCGAATTACTAATTCAGAGTAGTCATCTTTATAGTTTAGGATTATTTTAGACTTTAATGTAATCTCAGATCCTTTAGATCTAAACTCATTAATTTTTTTTAAAGTCAAAATTACAATTGGTAGTTTATTTGTGCTTGCAGGATAGAAATATTGATTGTCATCAAGCTGATATTCATATTCATTAAAATCAAACTGATTATTGTTTTGATTTATTTTAGTTAGAAGAATTTGTATTTGATATTCCTCTTTATCCTTAATTATTTCTTTTAAAAAATCATCTTTTCTTAAAGAGGATTTTATTGGGTTTGAATTACATGATAAAAGATTAAAACAAATAACTAGTATTAAAAGTTTTTTCATTAAAAACAAAAATAAAAAAACCCCTCTTAAGAGGGGTTTATAAACATTCAAAATATAATTTATTCAGGACGAACTGAGATTGCAAGCCACATTGGCATTGCTCTTCTATGTTCTCTTAAATTATATATGTCTCGTAATTGTCGCGAAATTGGACCTCCATTTCCAGAAGATTCAGAGTCAATTAACCATGAATCCCAATCTTCATAAAAGTCTACAGTCATATAATCATAATATACATCAGTCCCTGCTTGATCTAATCTTTTAAGCAATCCCCAACCTGCTCTGTTTCCTAAGCTAGCTTCACTTGTCAAGTTATTTTCCGCCTTTTCATAGTTAAACCCGTCTGTATAGCCGACTTTCATTAGATTTAAAACTGCAACTCTTGGAACAACAGGAGTGCCTCCGTCATTACCTGGAAAGACAAGTCCTTTATTTACAAAAAGATGATCATGTACAATTGTTCTGGCCTTAATATTTTTTTGACTAAATATCTCAACGTCCATATCACTATAATTTGGTCTCATTTTAGGAACCCCTGCATTTGCAGTTAAGCTATCAGGGTGTTTAGCTACAGTTGCTATCATTATGTTCCAATCTGACTCAGAAGTTGCCCATGGGTTAACCCATACATCCCAGCCAGTGATTGTGCCTTCGTTAGCTCGCATTTGAGCTAAATCTTTCCATTTTTCATTTAATATAGTGAAGTAATCTTCACCCGGTGTAGTCTTAATAAAAGACATACTCACGTAATCTCCATTACCTTGAGCATAGCTTGCTGATACAAATAGAAAAGCAAGTATGGTAAAAAATAGTTTTCTCATAATTGATTTATTGATTTAGATTAGTAATTTGAATTATCTAAATTTAATGAAAAAACTAATACCTCTTTAGTTCAAATTAATAAATATGAAAAGAAGATCTCTTATAAAGTCAGTAGTTACAGCAAGTCTAGGCGCTCCCTTAATAGGTAGTGTAAAATTTAATAATACCAACAACCAAAAGCTTAACAACGTAAAACATAATCCTATTGGAGTATCAACTTATTCATTTTGGCAATTTAATGGTAGGGAGACTCCAATAGAATATTGTATAGAAAAAGCTGCAGAGTATGGATTTGATGGGGTTGAGTTGTTGTTAATTCAAATGAATTCAGAAGAAAATAACTACTTACAAAAGATAAAAAAAAGGGCCTTTGATTCAGGGCTTGATTTGATGGGTCTTTCAACTCATCAAAGTTTTGTGAGTCCAGATCCAAATAAAAGAAAAGAAAATATTGAACTAACTAAACACCAAATCGAAATAGCANATTCACTTGGAATTCCTACGATTAGAATAAATACAGGAAGATGGGGAACAACCAAGCCAATTGGAGATAAATCTGAATTTGATGTTTTGATGGACAACAAGGGTGTTGAATCTGTAATAGAAGGTTATACTGAAGAAGAAGGATTTAAATGGGTAATTGACTCGATTGCCAAGTGTATTCCAACAGCAGAGAAAAATGGAGTTGTTTTAGGTCTTGAAAATCATTGGGGGCTTGGGCTTACATCAAAAGGTGTTATGAAAATTGTAAATGCAATAAACTCACCTTGGCTTAGTGTAACTCTAGATACTGGTAATTTTTTTGAAAATAGAGAAGAACAGTTGAAAGACCTTGCGCCTCATACTTGTTTAATTCAAGCAAAAACATATTTTGGAGGTGCTAAATGGCCAGCATTTAATGAAATAAACATTGACTATCCCGCAATAGGTAAATTAATGAGAGAAAATGATTATAGAGGATATATTTCACTTGAGTTTGAAGGAAATGAAGATGCTAACACTGCAGTGCCTAAAAGTTTAAAATTATTGAGAGACTCATTTTATTTCAACCTTGCTTAATTTTTTTTACATTTGAATAAAACCATTGCAGTGCAAGATAGTCCAATCCCTATTTATGTTATTGAGTTTATGAGTCAAGAGTGGATTACTTGGTCTTTATTTTCTTTAGGTTTTATATCCATACCATTAATCTTAGCAAGATTTTTAAATAAAAGTCAAAAGAGGATGATTTCCTATATAATGGGGGGTCTTTTAATCATTGATTTTTTTGCTGAAAATATAGGATATATTGCTTCAGGTACTTGGGATTTAGAATATAATTTACCAATCCAGTTGTGTGGAATTTCATCTTTGATCTGCTGTGTTTTACCTTTTATTAAAAAGAAAGAAAAACTTTTTGAATTTGTTTACTACACAGGTATTATAGGTGGAGTTATGGCTATTCTTACACCTCAGATGAACTACTTTGATGGAACAATTAGATATTTTCTTAATTACTATGTTTCTCATAGTCTAATTATAGTGTTGCCGATTTTTATGTTTCTTCATTTAGACATGAAACTTCCAAGGCTCTCATGGTTTAAGCTGTGGATTAATCTTAATATTTTGATGGCTATAATTATGCCTATAAACTTCTTATTGGGCTCAAACTATATGTATGTTAATGAACCTCCACAGGTAGATAATCCTTTAGTAATTGGTGATTGGCCATATTATATTCTTCTTTGGGAAGTTTTTATTCTTATAATAGCTTACATGACATATTCAATAAGTAGAAGGAAACTAATTCTGTGAAACTACTTTTAACAATTTTTCTTGTTTTTTCTATTCCTGAAAATGATTGCTCAACTTTCTACTTAATTAGACATGCTGAAAAAGTAAGAACAAATAAATATTATCATGAAGAAAAGGAATGGGACGTGGATGTAATCATAATATCCAGAAAACCAGTTTCTTGGATCTGAAACCCATTTCCAAAACTTCGCTTCGGTTCCAATCCCTATCGGCGTGCCGGGATCTATAAACCAAGGTGGCGCGTCGTAAAGGCCAAAAACAAATCTCAGATCTGCTATTTGATGTGTTTTGAAATTTTCTTCTAAGACTGGTTTTTGCAAATTTCTTTGTTGAAAGATTAGTTGATTATCTCGATACACCTTAACGGGTGTATGGCGTGATACTGGTGCAAAAGCCTCTGACAAATCTGTTTTTGTCGGGGTGTTTTGATTGCCAAGCCTATTAAACGCCATATCGAGCATCGATATNCTCAACTTAATTTGGGTGTTTTGAACCGCTTCAATTGTCTTATAATACCGGTCGTGCTTTAACTTTC
>FUFK010416367.1_pt1 | contig 12609 bp, 8 predicted proteins | sample 1021851 | NCBI WGS metagenome assembly FUFK01 (sample SAMEA51879418, study PRJEB19060) | metagenome
GCATCAAAATCTGTAAGCTGCAACGCACGATTAGATTGATCCTCAAGGTCAGCAGCAATAGCAACCAATCTATCTAGCTCTGTATTCAATGCAACAATGTTAAAAGCACCGGAAACAGGAAAATCGGTTGTTCTCTCTAATTCAATATCACGGGTAATAACAACACTAGACCCAGAAGCGCCACCAGTGACAGACATAGAAACACTACCAGTAGAACCGTCACCACCCGAAACAGTGTAGTGAGTAGTAATTGTTTTGAGTGTCCCATCTATATATACATTCAGATCTGCATTATCAAAAAACTCAAATGGTACTGCAAAGCTTGTTTGCGTTTGGCCTTGCGCTACTGTGTAAGAAATACGCGGTGAATTATCTGCAATATTAATCGTCATAATAAATCCTTATTTGAGTGCAGAATATAAATCAATTTAAAAAGCTGCAACGCACAAAAAGCAATTCTATCCGCACAATTAAAAAGAACGAGAAAGACCTAATGAAAATGAGTTCATCTCATCTTTCCAAAACCAAAGTCTAGCAAAAGGTAAACTTCTTAAAAATGTTTTAGTTCCCTCCCCATAATCTCCATTAAGAAAATCAACAGCAGGGTTAATAGTTAAGTCAGCAGTAATACTAGCTCCTGCGCCTAAAATGCCAGTAATTGCGTCGAAAGTATTTTCTTGTTGCGGAAATTTTTCGGTAACTAAACCGCTCATGTAATTTCCATGACCTAAAGCCATAGAGGTTGCAATAGAAGTATACATTACATCAGAATACAAAGATAATAGCCCACTTTGGTCAAATGCTCTAGTAAACCTATCTGACCAACTCATTTCTTCCCATGCAAACTGAGGTGTTTTTATTTGAACAGAAAGATAGCCAAGACCTATTGCAGCAAAAACTCCTGCCATTCTATTTTTAATCTGTCCTTGTGAGTAAGCACCAGTTACTTTATTCATTGCAGCAAATGAGTAGCTCATAAATTGAAAAGGCATCCCTAACAAACCGCTTTCAACTTTAGAAAACCCTTTTACTATAGGGTCTTCATCATAACCAAACATTTTAGCAATGCTATGTTTTACATAAACAACACCATCAGAAATTAATGGTCTATCAGCAGGTGTTCCCATCATAACAGTATTTAATATACCGCTTTGCATAGCTGTTCTAAAAGTTTCTGCTAAATCTTGATCTTCCCATTTTGTTGTATTTGGCAATATTAAGCCTTTATCGCCTTCTTCAAACGGTTGTTTTGAAATTCTTTTAGCTGTTTTTACATCAATTCCGTATCTAGCTAAATAAGTTATATCTTGATTAGATGCTGAACCATCAGAAACTTTAACAGCCATTTCTATTAGCGTATGCCCTCTGACTATACCGTCAAGTCTCTTGGCTATAGCAGTCATAGGACCAAGTAAGTTTGCTATACTGTAGGCATTTCTAGCAGAGTCCCACCAATTATTACTAAAAGGATTGTTACTTAAATGTTCTGTAGTTCTTAAATGAGAACTGCCAATTTCTAGCTCTAAGCCTTCTCCTAAAATATCTCTTTCTATATTAGTAAGCTTAATAGTCATGGAGTCTTGATCTAAAATAGCAGTCGTAGCCTTAAGGACATCACCAAGCTCATGCTCCATTATTATTCTAGCAAAATCAGGAATAGCAGAAAATCCAGAAGCACCTAAATAATTTAAATAAGCAGCGTCTTTCATCCAGTTTGCCATTTTATGATCTAAGCGACTTATATCAGTAATAGGAGATCCAACAATTCTGTCATACATACCCTTAAAATCTCTTCTAAAGATATTAATCTCATCTTGAGTATTACCCTTTCTAATCATTTTCATTTCTAGATCATTTAAGGTTTCTTCAATTCCACTGCCAAATTTTTTGTAAAATTGATAAATTCCAGATGTCTTGTGGGCATACATCTTCATTACAACAAGAGGATCTTGCACTATATAGTCATAAATTAATTTATTAGGTATATCTAACTCTCTATGACGAAGGTGTTTAGACTTACCATATCCATATGTAATTGCTTCTGGGTCAGCTAAATCTTGTATACCTAAGATTCTATCTGTAGCCTGTTTAGCCCTTTCTGCAATTCTTGCATCATCTTTACTAAGATCCTGCCTAATGTACTTACCGCCTTCTTTTACATAAATATAAGGGTTTTCCCTAAACCAATCCCTTAATATTCTTTCAAAGTTTTCCCTATCTTTGGTTATTTTAGAAATATTAAAATAACGAGGCATAAAAACATCTTCATTTGCAGGATTAAAATCTTGATCTCTCATGGCTTCAATAGACATTTCATTCTCTGCCATTTCAGATTTCATAGAATCAATTTTCTTTTGCTCATACAAACTAGGATTTTTCTTTGCTTCAAGAAAAACAAGCCTTGCTTTTAAAATACCGTTTCTATCTTGCAGTTTTTTTAAACTACCAAGCAAACCTATTTCTATTAGCCTTTCTTCAAAGCCTTTATAGAAATCATCCATTAACTTAATAGTTTGTTTTTCTAAGTCAGTAGATCCTTTTATACCATGAACTCTTTTGTAACTCGCTTCTTTAAGAAAGTCGCCATAGGTTCTACTTGTGTCACTGCCAGTTACTTTGCTTTTTAATTTTGATCCTTTTTGGACAACATCTGTAACATTTAAGCCTAAAATCATAGTAGGTTGTTGCCCTATGCTATCACCCCAAAGCTTTAGCATTTGCCTATTATACTGAACCCATTCGGCTTCCATTATTTTCGCCTGTTGATAAACAGACTTGCCCAAAGAAGCGCCAATTCTATTTGCAACTAAAGCAAGACCGCTATCATTGCCAAGCAAAACCATAGCTTTCTTGCCAATATTATCTATGTTTGATTGCAAAACTCTTTTAAAAGGAGTTGATACAAATTTAAAAAATGGACTATTAATAAATACATTTGGGTCTAGATCGTGAGGATTGTCAAAATCTATATCACTCTCTTCAGTAGATCTAAGCCCCCTTTCATATCTAATGCTATCTATTTCTTTTTGAGTTTTATTTTTAGCTTCAGAAAGATCTTCAATCTCTGCTTTTACTTTTTTTGTTTTTCTTTTCCCATCAAGCTCAGTTAGTCTACTTTCTATATTAGACATTTCCTCATCTAATAAATTCATATTAGAATCTAGTTCTTCATCTGGCACTGCGCCCAAAGATCTATCTTCTCTTTTTAATTTGTTAGATAAATCATCTGCCGTAAGATATTGAACATCAGGAGAAAGACCTGCCTCTTTTAAAAATTCTTCATGGCTTTCCATATGTTTTTTAAGGGCGGCTGCGCGTCTAGTTAATGGAACACTAATTGCAGTACCCATCATTGCGCCAAATACTGTAGTAGCGCCTATATTTATAGCTGACTCACCAACAGTAGCTAATGGATCTACTGGGTATCTTATTGCTTCTAAACCTGCTTGAGTTGTTCCTGCCGCTAAAGCGCCTCTTACCAAAGACCTCCCCAATCCAACTGTTGGGCCACCAAAAGGTAAAGCAACCAAATTTATAGGATCTACTAATCCTCCAACAAGACCTTGCACAAAAGTAGAGTTAGCAAGAACTTCTCTTCTTTCCTGATTTCTATCTATTTGATCTTTGAGTACACTCATATGATCTTTGTTTTTAGCATAAACTAAAGAATCAAAGTGATCTTCATAACCTTCTATATCTTGTAATGGATTGTAATCCATATCCATTTCCATAGACCCAAAGGCATTATAGTTTTTAACAGCATCAACTATAGGAGCATAAGAGTAACCTAACTGAGCGCCCATAGACTCAAGCATACCTACGTCATAACTATTACTGTAAATGTCCTGACCTAATGGAGAGATTTTTCTTAGTTGTCTTGTTAAGTCTACACTCATCTAAGTATCTCTTTAATTAAACTTCTTGCACCATTGTAAAGATTTTTTCCTGTTTGGTAAGCTGTTACCCCTAAATCTGTTATTGGTGTTGCACCTACTGGTACTGTATCTAATACAGTATGGAACTGTTGCTGCCTTAACTCAGCAACTTCTGCAACTGTTCTGGGTGTTTTAGTTTCTATTACATTAAGATTTCTAGCAAAATTTACTACATCCGACTCGGCTGTAGAAAAATAAAATGGAATGACATTTTCTGGATCTTGTTTATTAAGAACGGGAACAAGAATACCACCATCATATGTTACAACCATATAATCACCAATTGTACTAGAAGTCGGCATTGGAAGTAAAAAAGCCCTATTCTCAATATTGGAGTTAGATAAGAATACACCTGCGCCACTCGCACCAAGTTCTGAATTAACATAATCAATAAAGTAAGATTGAACTCTTCTGTTAGGCAATGTTGCATCTAAAGCAGATCTTGACCTAGATCCTGATATTGAGTTTGGCTCAATAACATACCCTTTAGTTTCTTTGAATGTTTTATCATAAAATGATTCTAAAGTACTTTTTACTTGCTCCGCATCAAACTTGGGACCTAATAAATGTTCTGCCAAAGGAATTAACATTCTCCTTGCAGATGGGTTTTGAGCAGCATCAGGCACAGCTTCAATAACAAATTTTTCTGTAGTGCCACCAAATGCATCAGACATAGCAGCACGATCTGATTTATCTAATTGAAATCTATCGCTTGCAATTCCAACAATAGAATCGCCAGTAGCTAAATGTATTTGATAAATAGCTTCTAGTCTTGCAATAGTATCAGATTTTAGCGAGTCATGCACAGTAAACATATTAACAGTTGTTTCACCTGCTGGTTGATTGCTAAAATTAGCATATAAAGAAAGTACATTTATAGCTTGCTCTTCTGAAAGATTGCCGCCACCTCTAGACAACAAATCAAAAGTTTGTTCTAAAGTTGGTGAAACTAAACCTACCCTAATTCCTTTGTGAACAATACTAGCGGCAGCGTTCCTTGAATCTAAAACAGCATCGCTTGAATAAAAAGCAGGATCATTGTTTGCATTAGATAGGACTAACTTTTCTAATCTTTCTCTATTTTCTTTAGATTTATCTAAAGCAGCAACCTCACTATCTAATGTAGAGATTAGAGTAGAAACTTCATTTCTTTCTCTTTCAATTCTTTCTAAATTTGCTGCTCTACTATGAAGCTCACTTAATTTTGAAGCAACAAATCCTGAGGTTCCCTGTCTTTCTTTTGCTGTATCTACAAGTTTTTTCAGAGGTTCTGCAATTTTACTTGCATCACCATCTACTGCATATTTAGCTGCAATTGCTAAATCATTTGAATCTACTTTTCTATTACCTAAGTATAAATACTTATAGCCCTGCAATGTTACATCAGCCGTAGCATTGAGAGCCGTAGTTCTGATAGATGACCTTTCATTACCACTTAAGAAGTTAGATTGATTAAGCAAACTCTCTAATCGAGAAAACTCATTTTCAGCAGCCAATCCACTTTTTTGCATACTAATGGTTTTTATTAAATCTTTTGCTGTATCTAACTCATATTGCTTTCTTTCAGCTCTATATGTTTCACTAGTCCTTAAGTCATTATTTTTTAAATCACTAGATATACTATCAAGGTATTCATTATTACCTTTTGTTCCATCACCTAATTCTATTATTGCTTCGACAGCTTGACGAGCTACACCAGTAAGCCCAGATGTATCGCCACTATCAATAGCACCATTTATAATTTTTTGCAGTTCATCAGGGCTGCCTTTCATATTATTATAGGCAGTTATCATTGCAGTCTTTTGGTACGCTTCTCTTATTTCTCTTTCGCCATTTTTTCGTTCTGGGTCTGTTACGTCATTTAGAGGATCATTTGCAAAGCTTATAAGCCTTGATATGGAGTCAGTTGCCTCTTTTACAAAGATGTTTTTTCTTGACTCAACAGAAAGGCTTTCATCTGAGAAAACATCTCCTGCATCAACGCCTCGAAATATTGATTCAGCTATAATTTCTTCAGTGGCTAAATTATTTAAAAATGAATTTTCTTTAATTAACTCATTATAGTTATTTTCTTGTACTTGAGCAGATCCTTTTGCATAAGTTGCTGCTATAGCTAACGCATCGGAATCTATAACTTCATAAGTTTCATTTGTTCCCTCAACAGTAACAGTTTTTGTCATGTACTTTGTGGCTTCATCCCATACTGCCCTTTCTTCTTCTGTAAGTGCAGATGGATTGCCAGTAATAAGCGCCTCTGTAACATTTACTGCAAGCTTATGGTTTCCTTCAAAAGTTCTTTGAAGAACACCAATAGCGGCTGAAGAAGTAAACTTAGGGTCGTAACTTTTAGGTGCTTGTTCTGTTAATATTCCTGCATTTGTGCCGTTTAATATTCCTGAGTTACCTTTTGCAATAAGGTCAGAAACATCTTCGCCATTAAATGCTTTTTGTTTTATTATTTCATTAAGATCATCTGCATCACCTATAATAGCTCTAGCAGTAATAGCATCTTCCCTAGCCTTGTCAGCCTCCATCATATTAGCTTTTGTTGCAGCAACGTAACCTGTCCCTGCTTGGAAGATATAATTAGTAAAAGAAGTAGATTTGCCTCCTTGCTCAGAGACTTTCATCATACCATCAATATATGTATTCATTTCTTGTTCATAAGAAATGTGCGAATTGGGTTGATTTTTATATTTTAAAGCAACTTCAGCAGCTTTTTGTTTAATTTCATTATTAACAGAAAACTCAAATCTTTTAGCTATAGCCTCTTCATAAGCTTGTGCAGCAGTTCTTCCGACAAATCTATTATTCCCAATCCAATCTAAAGCTTCGGGCTTTCCTGTTTCTGGGTTAATTGTAGTAATTTTTTTAATATCTACTTCTTGGGCTTTTTGCGCTGCACTCATTGCAGACTGCCTACCCATTTCTTCAAAAGCTAGTTTGGTAAGTTTATCAGTAGCGTTAGCTAATCTTCTATATCTTTCAGCACCACCGCCTCTAGAGCTAACAACTCCTATTGGGCCTATACTGCCTACTTGTCTTCTTTCCCTAACTATTGGCATAACTTAATCCTTTGGAGTCATGTCTATATTTTTTAATAAACTAGATAGATTACTTAATAGATTTATATTAGCTTCTGTCCTTATTCCTGATGCAGCACCTTGTCCATATTTATAATCAATAGCAGCAGCCGTTGCATATTTGGCAGATTGCAAGTTAGACATCTTTTCTAAATCTTCCATATCTGCAAAAGCAGTATCTCTATTTGCTTCAAGGTAAGCATCAACAGATCTATCTGAAGCAGCAAGCTTACCACTAAACATAGCAATGTTCTGGTTTTCAGCCCTTTCCATATCCTCTAATCTACGATTGCCTTCGCTTATTGCCTGAGCTTTAGCTAAGAATAACTCATTAACTTTTTGCCTAGCATCAAATACACCAAGCTCTGCTCTTCTTGCGGCTTCTGCTTTTTGATAGTCATAGGTTTTTTTTGTACCTGTAAGACCAATTAAAGTACTAATAGTGCCTAAAGGATTTTTAGTTAAAACACTCAGAATACTCATTAGAAAGATACCTCCGCGACTAAACCATTGACTTGAATAAACATAGGTGCAGTTTGCGTTACTGTAATCTGAGGATCTTTATTATATCCCAATAAGTAAAACTCCCTCTTACCTGTGACTGCTTGCCTCGGTTGGCTAAAGTCATTGTTTACTTTTCTTATTATTAACTTCTTATTGTTTACCGAAACAGAGAGGGTTTCTGATAAATCCAATATTACTCTAGACAAACTTCTAGGTTGTCCTGTTTCTGGGCCAATAGCGGTATTCACATCTATAGGATTAGTCTTTAACTCTACATCAAAACCAAAACCTACCTGACAGCTTGAGAGAGACGCGTCCACAGACGAAACATCAATCTGACCACCTGACACTGTAAATTCACCTAAGTAGTCTGTAGCACTTATTACGTCAACCTTTGCGCCATTCTCAAAAAAGTTTGATACAGTAAAGACGCCATTACTTCCTGAGTATGTATTGCCAAGATCTAAACTTACATTTTGATTTAGTTCAGTAAATACAAAACTTTTAGTTCCTGATCCAAGGTCAGTTTTAATAACAGCGAACACACGGTTATCAATAGCAGTAACAGAATGAAATGATCCGTTAGTCTCAAATCTTGTCCATCCTGCAACTCCTTCAATACGATTGAGATTATAAACAGCAATCTCACCAGTAAAGTTCTGAGCAAAAACAAATGACTCGGCTGTGTTTACCGCGCCACTAACAACACACATTTGAACAGGATCGCTTATCAAATGAGAAGAAAGCAATGAGATAGGATCAGCCTTATAAGCTTGTTCACTATCATCAAACACAAACTGACGTATCATCTTACCGCCAACCTGACTAAATATTGTAGCACCGTAGAAAGGTTGCGGTCTTACAAAAGTAGAACCAAATGCAGTTTGTCTTTTTACTTTAGCATTTGTAGGGGTAATTGGTTGGTTTTCAAATGTAGGGATAAAAAATTCAGAACCTGCGGTAAAAATGTGTATATCTCTATTAGAAACAAAGTGACGTATAGTAGCTACTTCACCAATACTCATAACAAGTTCTAGAGAGTCATTATCAGCAGCTTCCCCAATATCAAAGTTATAATACAAACCAGACTTACTAGCCCATACAGTATCAGGTTGAGAAAGCGTACCGCCAAACCACAACCTATTCTCATGGAAGCCAACAGCAGCAGGATAACCACGCAATGAAGAATATGATTGCTCCATCCATTGCTGTGTAGGCGCATGAGTTACAACTTGTATATTACCACCACCATCTTCAGTAGTGTTAGCAGCCGACCCTGCGGTAATAGTGTATCTATTCTCATCAATTACTTTTTGAATTGTTCTCGAACCATTTATCTGTGCAGCATTTACACCACCAACAGCAGATGCGTTTCTTATAGTAATAGAATCATTAGCCACCATTCCATGATTAACATGGGTAATTTCTATTGTAGTAGATCCGTCAATAGTTCTTAAGGCATTTGGATCTAATTCTACAAATAACTCATCAACTACATTCCCAGTTGCTTGAGTAGCAGATTGAACAGAAGTAATCAGTATCTCAGCATCATGGTAAACTAAAGTAAGACCAACGTGCTTAGAATCAGGATAGTTACCACCAGATTGACTACCTGTTGTATCAAAATATGAAGCACTAGTAGTAAGCGTAATACCATTACCAGTAGTAGCGGACGGATCTAAAGTTACACCAGTAGGATGAAAATGATAATATGGCTGATAAGTCCTTGCATCCCCTGCTTGAAGTTGAAAAGTAAACTGTTCTACTTGGAAACTATTCAAGCCAGTTCTTACTATCTGTTGGCACATAAAAGTATTATGGCAAAGAAATAATACATCACCACCTTGAGCATATGTCATTTCATGCAGGTATGCTTGATCCCATTGTAATGATGCACCGTCTACATCTTGAGTAAGTGTAGTTGCTAAACTTAGAGCACCAGTTGTCGGGTTAATAAAAAATATCTCACATTTCTGATGCGAAAAAGCTATTACATATTGCTCATCATCTGAAAAAATAAAAGGTATTAATCTTACTTGCTGTCTTATTGAGGTATCTTCTGTTACGCCAGTAAAGTCGTGCAGTGCTTGAAACCCACCTCTTTTAGCCACACCGCCTTCTGTTCTTATAAAAAAGTTTTTTACTGATTGTGCAGACGAGTTATAAATAGCAGAATCCGTCCTTGAAACCAAAGACGGACTAATCTCACCATACTGAAAATTTGTAATTGGTATTCGTGCCTTTTGCATTAGCTGCGCCTATTCGTAATAAACCTCGATGTTGTAACTTTTCTTGTTGTCTGTTGTTGTGAATCTGTAGATCTAGCTTTTGCTAAAAGTCTTGTATACTGATTTTCCATCAAACCTGCGAGTGATGTATCTCTTATTAATGCAGTAGCGAACACAACAGCCATTGCATATTCTACGCATACAGAAAAATAAGAGGGCCAATTAACCTCTTCGGCTCTATATGTATAATCTAATATTAATTCATCAGTTGGCGCTGCATCGCAGAATATCTTGCTACCGTAGATATTATATTCTATTTGCAGATCCCTTACAGTTACAGCATGTACAAATAAATAATCAGGTAATTGATAAGCTGCATCAAATCTCCCAGTAGGAGCATCAGACAATCTATTTAATACAGCTTGGTTAGTTGAGAATCTCCATCTAGTAGATGTAAGATTAGTTCTTGCAATATCTTCATACATATTACCTGCAATCAATGCTTCTGTAGTATCATCATCAAAAGACGTAATAGGCTCTGCACCAACTAAGATGAGAGCACGACTACAAATATCAATTGCGCTATTAGCAGGAGTACTGAGTGCCATTACAAACCTCTATGTAAAGAGGGGGGGCTTTCGCCCCCACCCTATTAGTCGGTGTCGGTTACAGTAATAGCTGTACCGTCAGCAATATCTACTACCGAACCTGTGTTCGATAATACTAATGATACGCTGAGAGTAGGAGCATCACTATCTAGTACAAAAATAGCGTCACCAACATTTAACATGCTAGCAGCGTCATTAAAGTAACCAGAAGCGCGAACTACTGTCATAGCATCGGTTGAGTCATAAAACCAAAGGTTATGACCGCCACCACCTGCCATACGAGTTAGACCAGATGCAGAATAAGCCATTTTAGATCCTCCTCTTAGTTATTGTCTAGGACTTCGTAGATACCGTTATCATCGATAGCTACCGCGCCCATTGACATCATTGATGTTGCTAAGTGAGACACTTTCTCTGCAACATAGTTTACTTCAGTCTGAACATCAGAGTTCACACCAATACCTACAGCACTTGTATGGTAAGCAAAGTTCTTACCACCTGCTACAGCAGACGTTGAGAAGANCTTGAAGCCCAAGAACTCTTTCATTGTCATGCCACCTGCGAATGGAAGGTTCTGCGGTCCAACAAAGTCTGATGAGGCAAACTCATTGATTTGAAACAAATCAGCGTATCCTGCAGGAGACATCGCAAGATAGCGTTGCCCATCTTCTGGAACATCTGCCGTACCCATTGTTTCAAACAATGATAGAAGATCTGCTTTACCAAGAGCAGAGTTAGTATCATGTATTTGAGTAGAGTTAGCACCTGCATCCATAGCAGCGATGATAAGCTCATCAGTTTTTCTACCAAGAGCAGCAGCAGCAGATTGTGCTACAGCTTGACGCTCATTGATATTTGTTTTCAACTCATCAAGCTTGTCGATAAATTCAGCAGCATAGAAGTCACTCATTGATACTTCTACGTTGGTGTGTACTAGCTCCATAGGAGTTACGTTACCGTTACGTGATTTTGTTGAAGCTGTTCCAGTGCCTATTTTCTGGAACCGTGCAGTTGACCCTGACACATTTGTAGAGCGAATAGTATTCCGTAGCTTGGAACCCATACGCTGATACGCCATGTGAACTTCAGTTTCAAACTGCTTTATAAAGGCTTGGTCTATAGTATTAGCCATTTTTACAGTCCTTAATTGAGTTTCCGATTGCTACGAGTGTCCACGTTTACACGTCAATTCGGGTATCCATAAGGGCCGATCAATGCACTATGGGTCGTAATATTTCATTATTAACATCAAAATTCTCAGAATTGCAACGCACAAATTCAACAAATCTATTATCATTGCTCATTTCGACAGGCTCAAAGCCAAGCCAACATGCCCAATTTAGCATATGCTCATTCTTAGAAAGGATAGTCATAGTGATTATTGGATGCAGTTTATCAAACATATTTAACAAAGACTTAGACATCTTTGCTGTTAATACAACATTATGCTCTAAACTATTTGCAAATATGGTAAACATTTGTGGAGTATCTTCAAAAAAAGAAAGCCCACCCACAAAAACTATATTACCATATTTATTTCTGCAAATGTAAGATTCTGTTGAATCGAATATCTCAAACAGCGCCTCTTCTACAGAATCATAACCAAAGTCTTTTACCTCTACTTTGTTAGCAGGGTGCATAATACTTTCAAATTCTTTAACATGATAATGTTTCATTGGGGTAAGATATGCCTTACCCCTTTGAATTATCTTCTTCTCACCTGTTATAGAGTTTTTGGAAACCATCATTGACTTCCTGTATAAAGTCATTGTTTCTCCTTGCAGGATGCCAGTACCTTTCGTCTTGCATCATCTCTCTCAAACCTGCTTCTGTAATTTTACCAGATGGTGTTCCGTCACTACCTAATGATGGAGACTGTAGTTTCTCCATAATAAACTCAAGAGTCTCTAAACCTTGGGCTGTTTCGGTAAGCCTTTCTATAGAATCCATATGCTGTTCTGGGAAAAACTGTTTGGAAAATAAAGCCGCAGCCTCTATCCTAGCATTGGCATTATCACCAAGTTTTTCTATCTCAGCATCAGTATCTATCATTTCTGCCTGAGTTGCTTGCATTACTTTCTCAATGCCTTCTTCAAACTCAGATTGACTAAAGCCATAAGTGTATGCATGATCTGCCCACCACTTTAACACATCACTATCTATAGCACTTTCCTCATCTATATAGTCAGGAAGTTGATAGTCACCTGCACTATCTGGCCTATCTTTAAAACTCTCAGCCTCAATCTCTTTT
>FUFK010727382.1_pt1 | contig 12608 bp, 8 predicted proteins | sample 1021851 | NCBI WGS metagenome assembly FUFK01 (sample SAMEA51879418, study PRJEB19060) | metagenome
TAAACAATGTAAATGTATATGAACTATCTTGTCCATTTCTTGTATTTGGTGTTATTGTTTGTGTTATACCTGCACCTGTAAAACTTAATGAAGGACTTGGTAATTCCAAGATAGGAAGTTTTGCTGTTTCCTTTGGAAGTGTTGTTAACTTATANCTCATNAATTGATTTTCATCTACGAATGCNTCTAATAAAGGCATATTTTCAATCACNGCTCCANANNANTTTGANCCNTTTGGNTGTGATGTNTCNNANAGATTNTAATCAATNTCATCATCTGCTAATGCAAATTTTGTAATTCTAAATTCATCTTGCCCTCTTGCCAAAAGTTCACGACCTTTTTTTGTCAAAATNGCNTCTACTGTTANACTTGTNTTNTCTAAAAATCCCATTTTTTATTTACTCCTGTGGAAATTATATAACTATTCTTATTCATTAATAAATATAAGAAAGTTAAATTTTCCATTGTTTTATTCTACTTTCANNTTACTTGTATCTGAGTCTTGTGTTTTTAATACCGTTGGTGCTACTTCAGTAATTTCTACTGGTTCACCTCCGTCAATTGTGTTATCTCTTGTTAATAATGTTCCTTGAACAAATGCTCTAAATAAGTTGGTTGTTTCTGCCATACTTGAAACATCTGATTCAAGAAATGATGAACTATAAGCTAGTGTTGGTCCTATTGAAGCGCTAAATGAACTTGAATAGAAAAACTGCTCTATTTCGTTTTTTTCTGATAATCTACCACCTGAAATATTTGGTTGTAATGTTTCTGTAAATATTTCGTCTGTTGGTCCTAATGTGATACTTGATGTCGCATACAATGAACCAAATACACTTCGTTTATCTATTTGATTTAATTTAACCAACGAAGGAACACCTAAAAATCCAACTGATGAACCTGTATCAAAAAATGCTAAATTCAACTCTCCGTTAAATGTTGTGTATTCACCACTTGAATTGAAGTAGTTATCAGAACCACTTTCTATAAATCTTGTTACTTGTATTCCGTCTTCAAAATGATTTGCATTTTCAAAATAACGATTATCAAATTCAACACCTCTACCCACAACTTGTTTAGAACGCTCTAATAAATTAGGTTCAATCAATACACCTAANTCTGCTTGTGCTCTCGCAGGTATCAAACTTCTAACTGAATCAAAAACACTCTTATCATAAAAACTTAGTATTCTTAAATAATCAAAGAAGTTGTTTGTATTTGTATATCGTTTAAAATATTCGTTTCTTAAATGTGTTAAATCTTTATATTGAAATTTATTCTCATCTCTTGGGTCTCCAATAAAATCATCAAAATTAAAATCTGCGATACTATACATTATGTCTTCATTGACCACATCAACTGGTGAAAAATAAATTCCTAATTGATTACTATCTATCGGTGCAAAGTCATCAGAAGATTTTTCTGTTCTTCTATCAACAAACAATGAACCACTATTTGAAGGTGTTTTTTCAATTGTTGAATCTTCAATTCTAATCTTGGTCGCATTTCTTCTTCTTGGACCAACATCAGGCACTTTAAATTTTTCTTGGTCAACAACACTTCTATATGAGTTATCCGCAAAATTATTAATCGCACTACCTGTTATTAAACCTGTAAGTGTTTCATATAAGTTTTTATTATGTGCTAAATTAGATGCGGTTAATGCCGTGCTTGAACCTGTTAAATTTATATTTTCATCTAATGGTAATCTCAATAGTAGTTCGTCATATGATGAAGAATAAAAATTACCATTGTAAGTTTTTGGTGCTCTAACGTGATTGTCAAATACACTTTGAGATAATGGTTCACCCCATAAACGATATTCCATAAATGAACCACTAAATTGTCCACCGAAGCCAGAATTTTGTCCACCAAGATAAACAAATCCACTACTTGTAAATGCTGCATTTAATCTACTACCTGTTATATTGTTTACATCAGTCGCTAAACTTGAAGTGTGTGATTGTAAACTTGCACTTGCGGTGTATAAAATCTTTTGTCTTGTTGAGTCATATTGTTTAGTTGTCAGTTCATAAACACTTTGAGATAACGCATTATCGTGTGTAAACTCGTTTCCGTCCGTGTCCTTTCTTGTCAACATAACTGACCAAAACTCATCATTGTAAAATGGTAATTCTGATGAAGTGATGTATGCACCTTGGTCAAAACCAGAAGCACTAATTTGAAATTTCAAATGTCCATANTCATCTGTTGAACCATTGTCTTGTAGTGCAATCGCAAAGTCATTATCCTTTTGTAATAATACTTGATTTGATGATGAAGGTGTTCTAAATCTAAATTCTATTGTTGAAGGTTTTAGTTCATCTGTTGTCGAACCTGTCCAAGCGGTTTTTATAAATTGTTCTGAATCAAAGTCTAATGCTNTTGTAAANTTTCTCTTNATTTCAAANTTNACTCTTGTTCCTTTGTCTGGTCCACCATATTCACGAACTCTTAACATTGTGCTCGGTATACCATAACAATTTAACAATCCTTTGATTGCTCTTTCTGTTCCTTTTGCTTTGATAAAGAAAGGTAAGTTTGCTAATATTCTTTTCCAAATCTTTTCTGTTACTTCCTCTTGTGAAGTTTCAAATAAATCTGTTCCGTCTGCATTTTTACCCAATAAGTATGTTGGTAAAATTAACAAATCGTTTCCACTATATAATTCTAATCCGAGAGATTTTGCATATTCTCTTGCAACATCTTTTGATATACCCTCAGAAATTTTATCTACTCGTTTATTAATATCTGTAAACTTATCTACATATGTATATATTTCATCAAATTGTTGACCTGTCATATCCATAAATTCTAAGAATACATTGTTTTGTGTATCTGCATTAACGTGTTCAGGTAGAGAGTTTCTCAACGAATTCATATTTGATTGGTCATATATAGAAGCACTTTCTATCATATTATCAAACCAAATACTCGCAGTTGCGTTTGTAGTATCAAGTAATGTATATGGTGATGTTGAATTTGATTTAGGCCAGGCAGTATCGTGGAATTGTCCATCTGATGAACTTACATAGGAAGAACTTTCAAAATACATATAATGTTCAAACGGGTCAAAAGAATTTTTAACTCTTTGTATTTTTTCCTCTAAACTATCCATTTCTGAACTAATTGCTGGAAATGAACCTGAACCTGTCATTTCAAATAAAGAAGCACTTGTAGTTTTGTATCCTTCAATTAATTCTAATTTACTTTTAAAATTACGAAGTCTTGATTCAGCGTTTGAGAAATGAATAAAGTTTCCAAATCCGGTGTCATCTGCTTCAATGTTTAAATCGGTTGTGGTTTTTTGATAATCTATATTTGGTTGAACATCTAATAAACTACCTGATATTAATATTCTTTCAATATCACGAGCGTCAGAATCATTTTCACTTGTTAGTGAAGTATGTGTTCCATAATTTGTTCCTTGAAAATTAATTGGATTATCTACTGAATTTAAATTAGGTAATCGTAAAAATATTCCGTCATTTTCAACTTCTGTAAAAGGTTCTAACCTAACTCTATCACGATAATTAGGAAGTCTCTTTTCTACGAAAGTAAATTTTTCTCCAACATTTACATCATTAGTAAGCGGTTGTTTTGTCTTAATTGTTCTTTGTTTTCCATTTATTCCTAATTTACTATTTGTTACGAGATAATATTGATTACCAACTTTTACATATGTTTTATATCTTTCAATATTATTTTTGACATAATTTACTCTAAACCCTTTGAATTTTTTTGCAACCTCATCTTCACCTTTGTGTTTATAAAGATTTACTCCGTCATTGTAAGATAAAGAAACACGAATACGATTATTGTCTAATACTTCTTCAATCGTTGCCAGATAATCTCTTGGTGTTAATTGTGCTTGCGCTTCAGGTTGTTTGACTACCTTTTCATTTGCTTTCTTAGTTCCTCGTGTTCCTTTTGTAGCCACTTCACCATCGCTTTTGATAACTCCCTTTTCTGTTAAGTCAGAAATAATAGCATTTATACCTGCTGGTAAATTATCAGGATTGACTTTTGTAAATTGTTCTACTTTTTCTGCTTGGTCTTTTACGGTCAATGCTCCACCGACATCTCCTAATCCGTCATTGATTAATTCTTCTTTTGTTTCTTCTGATACATAAAATATTTCACCTGCTTCATCTGCACCACTTTCCACGTGTTCTGCGAACTCATCTCTTAGTGCTTGAATACTTGGTGGTGGGTCTTGTGGGTCAAATCCTATATCTGCAATTGGGTCAGAAATTAATTTTCCATTTGTTCCTATTTCTTCCAACACTACTCCACCTGGCCCAAGAACTTCTGTTACTCCGTCAGGTCTAATAATTGTATCAGAATTTTTGAATTTAGGACCTGGTGTTCCGACTGCTGGCTTTGGTTCAGATACTTGTGGTCCTACTACTGCGCCTGCGTCATCAGATGGTGCTTGAATTTTTGGTGGACTTACTGCAGCTGGTGTTGTTGGTGAACCTGCACCTGTTTGTGGCTTTGGTTTAGTTGTTCTTGGTGGTTCTGGTGCTTTCTTAACAAACCCATTTGGTTTAACAACATATCCACCACTTTGTTTAGGTGTGTCGGTTGACTTCTTAACTGGCGGTGGTGGTGGTGAAACCACTGGTGTTGAAGGTTTTGGTTCAGGTATTTGTACAGTACTTTGAACTGGTATTGGTGCTTCATCTTTTGGTGTTTGTAAAGTTTGTTCAATTATATCCTCTACCACTTCTTCAATAGGTGGTGGTGGTGAAACCACTGCTGGCTCCGAAATCACTTCTGCTAAAATTTGTTGTTGAACTGGATTTGGTGGCGGTGGTGGTGGTGGAAAACTTTCTATTGGTCCTGGTGGACTTGGTATTGGTTCAAGTTCATCTCCACCTGAACCGCCCTCATCTGTTATTTCTTCTAAAATTTCTTCTACGACTATTGGACCTAATGGTAATGATTGAATTGGTGCAGGAACATCTAACACCTCTGTGCTCACTGGTGGTCCAGGACTTGCAATAGGTCCTTCAGTAATAGTTGTATCAGTTGGTAGTGATACTACTTCTGGCACAAATGTTGATTGGGCCGGCACATCTGGAATTGATGGTGGTGTAAATATTACTGGTGGTGCCGGTGGTGGTGTTGGTTCTGGTGGCGCTGGCGGCGGTGTTATCACCGCTGGACTTGGTGGTGCTGGTGGTCTTGTCGCAATAGCATTAGCTACATTTGCTGCAGCATTACCTGGTGCAGATGTATCAGATGCTATTGGTGCTGGTGGTGGTGTTGGTCTTGTCAATGGTGGAACTGCTGGTGATGTTGCTCTACCACCTCCACTAATAACTTGGTTGTTCCTTACTGACTGCTTTGTTTGATTGACACCCTCAGATGAGTTAACGTCTCTCCTTGCACCTCTGTTGAACTGACTACTTATACCTATATCTATAAATCCTGGTTTTGCCATTTTCTATCTTTGTTCGTTTGCTCTTTCTTGTAATGCTCCGTCTGCCAACTCTCTTTCATTTGCGTCTGGGTCATTTAATAATATATCAATTAATTCTTCATTGGATAAGTCTAAGAAATCTGTAGCTGCTCCACTATTAAGTTGTTGTTGTAGAGTTCCATTACCTGTATTTTCAGGCACTATATCACTATTGTCTGTATCTTCTTCACCTGTAATTTTATACATATTTGGTATAACGATTTGTCCACCTACCATATTTTGTGTAAATCCTCTATCTTGTGGGTCTATATCNAATTCTAATATGTGTGGTTTTTTAGAATCAAATTTTATCAATCCCATATTATCTTTACTGATTGGTGTGTATTCAATCATTTCACCCATTTCAACAAAGTCATTTCTNTATTCTCCANCTTTAANATTTTCATCTAATTCTAAAATAAATTCTGTTCTATCTGGTGATGTTTCTACCAATGGATATTTGTATTCTTTAATAAATACTTCCTCTTGTAGTGAAGTATCTTTGTCTTCATTACCACCTTTGAAAAATTTTATATCACTACCGACAACTTTTCTTCTAACCTCACCATTAAAAATATTACCATCTCCGTCAACAAAGATAGTTCTTTCTCTACCGGCTAATCTTCTTAAAAACTTGTAAACAACATCATACTCGCCCTCACTAAACCCTAAATCTCTCAAGTGTTGTCCGACATTAATGTCTATAAAGTCCCCGTCGTTTTCAAAACTAACTTCATTTAATCCTAAAACTTTTGTTACAATTAAGTTTCCGTCAGTATCGTAAACGTGCAACATCATAAAGTCATTTAGTTGGTCTCTACCAAAACTACTATAAACTTTTGTAGGTGCGAATAAATTATTTCGTTCTTGTTGTGTAAATGAATATTCTTGTGCCATTATGAGTTTTTACCTGGTGATTGGTCTTCAATATATGGGAATCCCAATTTCAACCATATCCTTTGTCCTTCTGGTGTTCTATATATATGATTTTCAATTATCTCATCATACTGAACATCTCTTAAATCATTTTTAATACTTTTATATCTTTTACCACTTATACCGGCTGCTTTTCTTTTTTTATTAAGTCTGAATTCTTCCCAACCTTGTGCATTTTCCCCTTTCTTTCTATTCTCATCAAAGAATTGTAATAATCTATTGTGCAACATATCTGTTGAAACCTCAGGTGTAAACTCCTCAGAAAAATACTCATTAACAAATTGTATTAGTAAGTCTCTCAATTCTAATGTAAATTCTACTTCTTCTGTGGTTACTTCTGTTGTGGTTTCTGTTTCTGTTGTGTCATCAGTTGCAATTGGTTGAAAGTAGAAAGTAAACTCATTGTCTATTTGACCTGTGAAAAAGAATTGTTTATTTTCTAAACGAACTTCTTCAAAATCCTCTTCTAATGAAATGCCAGGTGTTGCACTTTCAAATGAAACCAACACTCCGTCTTCATCTCGTAAAGGTGAATTAGCATCAACTGATGCTGATACTTGTTGTTTACCTTTTAAATCATTTATTTCAGATTGATATTCACGAACATCACCATTTATGATATTGTCATATTTTTCAGATTTTTTTGCTGCTTCACTTGGTAAGTATGGCATTTGTTTACCTCACTACTCTAAATTCATAGTTATCATCATAGAAGTTAATTTCTTCATCAGTCGTTCCACTACCACTAACTACTTTAAGACAAAAACGATAATTCCTTTCGGCTTGTAATCCGTCCATTTGAACTCTAAAAAAGTTACCTGTTGTATCACAACTAACTCTTGAACCACTACCAAATGGAACAATAACTTCCTCAGTTTCTGCGTCTCTAATTTCATATTCGGTTGACGCACTTGGTAGATATTTTACATCTAATTCTGCCGGTGTTGTGGCGAAAGAAGTTGTTGGATATAATTCNCTACCAACAATTCTAAATTTTACTATTGACTTTTCTTTATATTCTGGTCTTAGATTTTTAAAATAAATTTTTAGTCTTTCTAAATCTGTCGCAGATAATGCTGATAAACTTCCTGAATTCCAAGAACTATCGTCCCANACTACTTCTAATTTAGGTGGATAGATTGTATGTGTTTCTCTTGAGAAATATTTTAGATTACCTAATCTTGTGCTATCTCCCTCTTGACCAGAGTCAAATCCAAAACTTGATGTAGCAGGATTATTACCATAAGAACCACTATCTTCTCTTTTGAGAATAAAGCCGTTGTTCGGGTATACTGAACTTGAATANATNNNNTTNTTAACNANNTCTGNNACATCTGCNCTAATNTCTTTTCTATCAAATGAAATNTCATATGAAGAACTAATACCATANTCTTGATTAGCATCAACACTNGCAGTAAACCAAGTTCCTCCGTCAGTCAATACTGAACCTGTTACCCAAGGTGTCTTAGCATCGTGGTCTCTATATTGATAACTAACTCCGTCTGATGTTACGGGGTCGTGGTCAAGTTTTCCTGTTCCTTGTTTCCAACTACCACTAACCATATAAATGTGTAATGGTTGTTCTACTTCAACTTCTTCAGAAGTTGCGTCAAATAAATTTAAATAATACTTTGCAGTAGAAGGTATTTTTCCGTCAACAACTGATTGTGAAATATAAGTTAAGTCAAAGTCAATCAATATTCTTGATACATTTCCTACCGTACCGTTATTGTTTACAACTTTATTAACTTCTAATATTTCATCAATACCTGTATTTCTTGATGCTGTTGTTCCACCTGAATAAAGTGTTGTATCTCTTTTACCAAATTCAAAATAATGCATTATCTATCTCCTACTACTTTACCCTCAATATCTGTATTAGGGAATTTCAATTCAAATATACTTGGGTCTAATGATGGATATACAATTCCATTTTTTGTTGCGGAAAGAATATCATATACATTACCACTATATCCATCAGTATCTAAATGTCTATTTTCTATTAAAACTAAATCGTTATTAGGATTATTCTGTTCTGGTGGAACTAATGATACCACACCCTCACAAGTGGAAATCTGATATGCTAAATCACCCAATACAATAGGTTGGTTCATTTGCCATTTATCAATTTGGAAAAATTCTTTTACTTTTTGTATTGTTCTTAACAAGACATCATTTTTGTTATATCCTGTTTTTGTAATAATGTTATACTTAACACCTATATTGATGATATATCCGTCTTTAAGATTAATAGCATCAGTCAATAATCTATATTGAGATAAATAAGTTTTAACATTTTGTTTAACCGCCTTATTAATTCTAACCAATGTTTTATCTGCACCATATCCTAATAGATACATATTTAATGCTAATGGATTTTTAACTTCTGTTGTAGCTCTTGTATCTACGACCTCTCCGTCAATGATTTGTAATTGACCACTCGTTTCTAATTGTTCATCTTGAACAATAAATGCTTTTGCTATGTTTCCGTATTTGTGTGGTAAAGAATAAACTCTTGTAATGTAGTCAGCTTTTGTAACCGCTCTGTTTTGTGCATTAAAGTATGCTGCTGCATTTTGTTTTATTTCTGTAATGGTTTCTGTTGAAGCACCACCAGAAGCAGGGTCTTCATTATTCACGGTAAGACTTGCTCTAACCGTATCTAATGTATCACTATTTAATCCTGTTGTAGAATTAGTATAAGTCAATCTGTTAAATGATTGAATAGTGTTTGAAGCTACATTGTGTTCAACTGCACCACCATAATTATAAGTCACGGTAAGTGTTGTATTACTTGGAGCTAATCCAAATGTTCTTGTTTTTAAGAAATTACTTGGGTCAAAACTTTCGTCTAACCTTGAAACACCAAAACCTAATCTTGAACCAACATTATCTGGATTTGGAATTATTTCCTCATCTGCATTATCACTAATACCTGAACCAAATCTTAGTTCCATTTTATTATCATCACGAACTCTTGTTGTAAATCTTCTTGATGCTTTAATAAGTTTTAATAAGTAAGGTGTATCGTTTTTGAACTCTGCTAATTCAGGGTCATTAAGTGTTGTATTTTCCTCATCTTCAAACACCGTATCTTGTGCTAAAAAAGGAACTTCATAAAATTTATTATTTTCACTATCTGTAACTTCAACTATACTTGTAACTTTTTCATTTGACAAAACTATCTTATCAAACTCAACAGCGTTAGCAAATGAAAATTCTTCTTCTTCTCTAACACCCGATTGAGCAATACCTTTTTTCTTTAATCTAAAATTAGTTGGTATATCTCCTGATGCTGGTGATAAAGCTGTAACTTCCATAGTGTCTAATGAACTTGATACTTTAAAATCAACATCATCTAATAATGTAAATTCTGTTCCATTACTTGATAACAATGTTGTGTTTGATTCAATCTTTCCTGCAAAATCTAAATTAGGTTTGTAGTTATTTGCGTCCACCGCTACGGCAGGAACATCAATTGTAAAACTTAATTCTACCATAGCAGGTGATGCTAATCTTGGTTTATATCCATAAGATTGAGCTATCGATAAAACATTTTTTCTCTCTTCGGCATATTGAATAAGTGTTTCTCTAAATTGATTATCAACATAATAATTCATTACATCTCCAACATAGGCAGCCATTTCAACAAACATCATACCTGGTGATGCTTCGTTGAAATCATTATATTGATTTGGGAAGTAAGTTTTTGCAAACTCTATAAGGTTTGCTCTAATATCTGAAAAGTCTCTACCGAGATAACTTACTTCTTTTGATATTGTTTTTTTATTTGTTCCGTAGTCGGACATTGTTATTCTCCAATTCTAAAGTCAAAATTTAATACTTCAATATCCTCTGGATTTAAAGGAACTGAAAATTCAACTTGAACATTGACTTGATTTTGTTCTTGTATAGTGAATACATTTATAATATTAATATGTGGTGAAAAGCTATCTACTGATGTTCTAATCGCCTCTTCAACTCTATTAGGTATATCCTGTCCTTGTTCAAAGACTATGGATTTTAGTTGACTACCAAAGTTGGGCTGAAAGACTCTTTCACCAGGTGTAGTTAGTAGTAGATTTTGTAAATTAGATTTAGCTTGTTCTAATACGGTTTTTGTTTTATAAAAAAAACCTTCAGGACTATATCCTAATGGAAATCTAATACCAACATACTTGTCGTCATTTCTATCTATTTCTCTTACACTTCTAGCCATTATGGTCTGTAATTACCTTCACCTTTTTTCTTTTTATCTATTGCTTTCATCAAACCAGAATAATCACGAGTTAATGCGTTTTGAACATCTTCTGGCACAGCGTCTACTGAAACACCTGCTTTCTTGATTGTATCAACCGCTCCCATTTCTCTCGCTCTTTCTTTATCACTACCCATACCTAAATCTCCGTATCCTAAAACTTCTGCCATATTGTCAGAACCTAAGACACCACCGCCTAATGTTGGATAGTCTTCTTGTTCTTGACTACCTAATGGTTTGGTGTTATTCAATACCTCATTTAACGCTTTGTTTTTCGTGTATTGTTTTTTTGGTTTATTAATAACCTTTTTAGGTTTAGGTTTAGAAATCGTTTCTGATAAACTAATTTCTTTTTCTTCATTAATAAATATCTCACTCAGTTGTTTTTTGACTTCCTTACGAACAACTAATTCAATAATATTTCTTAATTTATTTTTATTCATTTTAACTCCTATTCAATACTTACTTTTTTACTTAAGTATGTTCTTTCGTCTTTTATATTTTTCAAATCTGCTATCTCCTTAGTTAGAGACTCTATCGTAATTGGATTAGGTGTTGGTTGTGCAGCTTCCGTAGCCAACTCTACACTTTTACTACTTATATTTGTAGATAAAATTAAATCCATTATTTTTATAAAATCCTTATTTCCTAAAACTGCAGGTGGTAAGGGGTCATCTCTTCGGCCAAGACCAATTTCTATTTCTCCGTTTGATGAATTAATTATTGTCTTTCTTAAAGAAATAATACGCTGTCTTTGAGAAACTATCGTTAAATCTTGAGCTTTTGCATTTCCAATTCTAATGTCTCCATCACCTGAATTATTTGTAATACTTATATTATTTTCAGCAAAAATATTTACATCATTAGAACCACTCACAATAATATCATCATTTGCAGCCTTCAATGTAATTCTATCTGAATTTAAATATAATTGTGGTTCAGTAAAATCACCAAAACTTTCATCAGTCGTTAGTGATATAAATGAACCACTATCTGCTACTATTTTTACATTTGGTGAATTTTCTGAACGTGGTTGATTACTACCAAGTGATATTAAATTTCCAAACCTTCCTTGTATACGAGTTTCTCCCTCACGATAAGGTGCTGTAATTGGACTTAAATCTTTAAAATATTTACCATATGGTTTTAATTCAACATCAAGTTTGAATGATTTGACACTTTCATCATTTGTTGTTAATGGTGAAGCTACCCTTTGATTTTCGCCAGTCTTTTGATAATTTATAGATATATTATCATCACTTAATCTTGATAAATAAAAATGTTGTCCTTTGTATGAGAAACCCAACCACAATTCGCCCACTAATGGATATTGTATAATATTTGAATTAGCTGGTAAAAATAATCTTTGTTCCGCATCATCATTTTGAGAATATATAAATCTTCCTCTAACATTTTCAGGAACACTATCTGTATTAATTTCGTCAACTTGAAATACTTCTAATATAGCATTGGTTTCTGGATTTACACCTGATATGTGAGCGTTACCTAAAGCGGCACGAAGTTCCTTTTTGGTGACAAATCCGTTACCATTTAAATATAAATTTTCAAGTGGCTTTTTAGCCATATCTGCCATTTAATTTTCCTTACTGATAGAACTTTCTATTTCGTCTTTTTTGATTTGTAACTCTTGAACATCAGACTCAATTGCATTCATCAATTGTTCTTTTTCAGATTCTGATAATCCGAACTCATCTCCACTATCTGATATTCTTTTTTCTGCTGCTGTAATTCTTTGGACGATTGTTGCCAACTTAACAAGTTGTTCGTCATTCTTAACATTGATTTCTAAATACTCTTTTAGCATAGGGATAATCTGAACGGCTGTATCTCCGTCCTTAATAAATCCAACCACCTCTTTCATCAATACTTCTAATTGTTGTTTATTGGTTTTGGAATTATCATATATGTCCTTGAAGACATCTGATA
>FUFK010071612.1_pt1 | contig 12607 bp, 19 predicted proteins | sample 1021851 | NCBI WGS metagenome assembly FUFK01 (sample SAMEA51879418, study PRJEB19060) | metagenome
TTATATTTCATCTTTCTATTGACTTTTATATCACAAAGTTTATAGTGTTGTCAATGTCAGAAAGAAGTAAAGTATATGTGATACAAGAGATTGCTGGTACAAAAGAAGGCAAGCCAAAAATTAATATTTTAGGTGCTGCTGAATATGGTAATTTTAAATTTTTACTACCAGAATTATCTCAAATAATATTTTCACCTGGTCCATTAATTATGAAATTAAGGCAAGGATTAAGAGAATATACCCCACAAGACTATTTACTACTTACTGGAGATCCTGCAATAATAGGTGTAGCGTGTTCTATTGTATCTGATATAACAAATGGAAAATACAAAGTGTTAAAGTGGGATAAACAAGAAAGAAAATACTATCCAATAGAAATAAATTTATACGAGAAAGGAGATATAGATGGATAACGATTTACAAAAAATGTTTATAGAAGATGCACCGCAAGATGTAGATAATCTTACAGGTGTAAATAATCTTTCAACACTAGTTATAGAATTACAAAGACTAGAGGACGAAATAGAAAACGATGAAGAAAGATTAAAATTAAAAAAAGAAAAAGCAGACAAAATTTCTAACATTGCAATACCAGAGATTATGCGAGCGTTAAAATTAAAAACAATGAAACTNGCTGATGGATCTGCAATAGAAGTAAAAGAGGTTTATAGCGCCACAATACCATTAGATAAAAAAGAAGGCGCATTTAACTGGCTTCGAGAGCACGGCCTGGGTGATCTTATTAAAAATGAGGTTACTGTTTCCTTTGGTCGTGGCGAAGACAACAAGGCAGCAGAATATGCTGACCTTGCACGAGGTCAAGGTTTGGAACCAACACAAAAGTTGAAAGTCGAACCTATGACACTCAAAGCGTTGTTCAGAGAGCGCTCTGAAAATAATCAGGAGTTGCCCTCTGAACACTTTAATCTGTTTAAGGGAAACAAAACAAAAATAACAAGGAGCAAATAATATGAGCGAAGAAACAGGAAACGTTACGACAAAACAAAGTGGAGCACTTGCAAAACTTGACTTTGTAGCAGACTCAGGNATGGGTCTAGAGAATATGGATAAAGGTGATCTAGCCTTACCTTTCTTAAAACTATTACAAAGTGGTTCGGACGAAACAAAAAAGAAACACGCCAAGTATGTCGATGGGGCAGAAGCTGGTATGTTTTACAATACAGTCACGAAAAAACTGTACGATGGTGAGAAAGGAATAGAGGTTATACCTGTATTCTACAAAATGACTTACCCAGAGTGGGCACCTTTTGAAAGAAGAGAGGGCAGACCTATNAGTAATGATAGAGGTCCTGANATTTTAAAAGAGACTACTCAAAACAACAGTAACAAAGATGTGTTGTCAAATGGTAATGAGATTATCAAGACNGCTAATCACTTTGTTATTATAAACGGTGAAAGACCTGAGAAAGCTTTGATGACTATGAAGTCTACTCAGTTAAAGGTCAGNAGAGGATGGAACTCTTTGATGGAAGATCAATTTGAAACAGATCCAAAAACTGGCAAGTCTATTCCAGCACCTATGTTCTCAAGAGTATACAGACTNAAATCTGTAGAGAATGCAGGCAGCAACTTTAGTTGGCACGGTTATAACATAACTATGGTAAAGAAAGTTGATNACGTTGGACTATACCAAATGGCCCGTGATTTTTATAACTCATTGAAAAACGCGCAGCAAAAAACTGCCACAGTTTCAGAGGATAAAGCTAATTACTAGTTTCTAGCTAGGAAAAATGAGGCCGGGGATGGGAGACTGGAACCGGCCTTACAAGGGATCTTTATGGTAAATGAGTTTATAAAATTATTTTCTGGATATGATGGGGACTTCGGTATCGCCGATATGTCCAAAGCCACACTAGACTCTGAGAAAAACAAATTAAAACCTGACTATGAATGGTCAGGCAGACCAGTCACACCACAAGATTACGAAAATCACATTAAAGGAAAAATATCTATTGGTATTCAACCATGTAGATTAGATAAAACTGCACAGTTTGGTTGTATTGATATTGACCCTAAGAATTATGCAGATTTTAAAATAGAAAAGTATTTAGCATTATTTCAAAAATTCAAATTACCCTTAATACCACTTATGTCAAAAAGTGGTGGTTTGCATTGTTATATATTTTTAAAAGAACCAATACCAACTTCAGATTTGATAGAGGCATTAAAAGCTTTTCTGTTACCACTAGGATTAAAACCTACTACAGAAATTTTTCCAAAACAGAAAGAACTAAAGGAAGATGACAAAGGTAACATAAAACCAGGTAACTTTATTAACTTACCATATTATAACAATGGTGAGACTCAAAGATATGCTGTAGATAAGAATAATTCTAAACTATCACTAGAACAATTTATACAACTAGCTAACGAATCTAAAATAGATAAAAATAAATTAGATTCTTTGGTAGATGAAACACATAAAAATATTTTAGTTGGAACTAACCCAGAGTTTGATGATGGACCACCGTGTCTTGCATTGTGTTCTAGAGTTAAACTAGATGATGGTAGAGACAGATTTATGTATAACTACATGGTCTTTGCAAAAAAGAAATATAAAGATAAGTGGCCAGACTTTGTATCAAAAGCAAACTATGAATATTTAGAGTNACCTTGGGACAAATCTAAACTAGATCAAAAAATAAAAGCGTGGGANAAAGAAACAGCAGGACACACTTGTTATGAAGATCCTATACAAGATAAGTGTATGCGTAGCCTATGTTATTCAAGAAAATTTGGTGTTAAATCTGATAGCATAAATGTTTTTCCTGACATTACAGACTTTCAAATTATAAAGTATGAACAACCAGAATATAGATTTAATGTTGTTATGCCAAACGACGACAAGATAGAAGTTATCATACCTAATCTTAAACTGATGACCACACAAAAAGAAGTTTTAAATTTAATATGGGAACAAACAGGAATATATTTTGAGCCTATAAAACCAAAAGATTGGAGAGCAAAATTAAATGATTGGAGAAAAAATTGTCAGAATATTAAGCCACCGGAAGGTACAAGCACTGATGATATTTTAGGTAATGAGTTATATCAGTATTGTATTAATGGTCCTCAAGCAAGAGAAAGAATACAGATTAGATTAGGATCTTGTCTTACTGAGGAAGGTTTTCATTTTTTTAAATATCAATCTTTTCTTACACATCTTGGTAGTGATTGGAAAATTTCAAAAGAAAAAATAGGACAGAAACTAAAAGAAAGATTTAAAGTAGAATTTAATTATTCATTAAAGGTAGAGGGTAAGGTTGAGAAAGTATGTAAAGTAAAACAGCTACACGTCGATAAGATAGAATACAAACCAGTAGAAAGAAAAGGAGATAACTATTAATGAGATATAAAGTTGTAGGACCACCAGGCACAGGGAAAACTAAAACATTATTAGATAAAGTTAAACTATATTTAGATACAGGTATACCATTAGATAGGATAGGATACTTTGCATTTACAAGAAAAGCATCTGAAGAGGCAAGAGATAGATTTTTAAAACAAAAACCAAATTTTAGTAAAAAAGATATAAAATATTTTAGAACTCTACATTCGTTAGCGTTTAACAATTTAGGTTTAAAAGAAGAAAATGTAATGAATGAGTTACACTACAAAGCCATAGGTGAAACATGTGGCATACAAATTCAGTATGCGTCTTACGAAAAAGATGCATGGAACGGTATCTTTTCTTCAAGCAGTGAATATTTAAACTTAATAAATTTAGCTAGAGTTAAAAGAATAACAACATTAGAGCAACTAGATTTAAATGAGCATCTTGCAAAAGTAGAAAGAAATAAACTGGAGGCTATTGATACTGAAATAAAAAACTATAAGAAAACTTATGGTCTTATAGATTTTACGGACATGTTAGAAAAATTTTTAGACAAAGGAGATGTAACAAATAAGTTAGATGTAATCTTTGTAGATGAAGCTCAAGACTTATCTAAAATACAATGGGCAATGATTGAAAAGATTGAGAAAGATAATGGTTGTGATGTTTGGATAGCTGGTGATGACGATCAAGCGATATTTGGTTGGGCAGGAGCTGACGTAGATTCTTTTATTGATTGGGATGCATTAGAAATGCCACTCAAACAATCTGAAAGAGTTCCAAGTCAAATACAACAAAAAGCTTTATCTATAATATCTAGAGTTAGAGATAATAGATTAGATAAAGATTACTTACCAAAAAAAGAAACAGGTCAAACATTTGAAGTGTATAAATTTACAGACATAGATATGTCTAAAGGTTCTTGGTTAGTTTTAGCAAGAACAAATCCTTTATTAAAACCAATACCTGCAATATTAAAAAGAAAGGGTTTATTTTTTAAAACAGCAGATGGCAACAGTATAGGTAAACATTTATACGANGACATAGACCATTGGAATAAATTAAGAAAGGGAGAAACTATACCAGACATACAGAAACAAAGATTGTTGGAAAAAATAAAAGGAAAACCAAATTACAGTTTAGAATGGTATGATGCATTTAATAATGTTGCATCAGCTAAAATAGATTATTTAAGAGCCATGTTATTNAATGGTGAAAAAATAAATAAAGAACCAAGAATAAAAGTATCTACTATTCATGGTGCAAAAGGAGGGGAGGCAACAAATGTTGTATTGTTTTTAAATCAAACAATTAACACAATGAAAGCAGCAAGTAAGTCTATAACAAAACAAGATGAAGAGTATAGAGTTTGGTATGTTGGCGTGACACGAACTATACAAAATTTATATTTAGTAAAATGCAATCACAAACAAAAGGAGTTNATAATATGAGTGNNTACAAAAAACAAATTGGCGGAAGCCACTATCGAAACATGGTTTTGCAGCCAAGTGAGTTTATCAACAAGAACAGGTTGCTTTTTGCAGAAGCATCCGCTATAAAATATATATGCAGACATTCTGCCAAAGGAAAGGAAGAAGATATTAAAAAGGCAATACATTATCTAGAAATGATTTTAGAACGAGATTATTCAGAAAATAAAAAAGAATCTTGGGCTGAAGGTTATAAGAAATGGAAAAAACAAAATGATATTTAAAGCACAGACAGAGTGGGTAAAACCTACAGAGTTTCCTGACTTACGTCATGCACAAGAAATAGCCATTGATTTAGAAACGTATGATCCTGATTTAAAAAAATTAGGCACAGGATCTGTTATTGGTAGAGGTAAAGTTGTAGGTATAGCTGTAGCCACAGACGGATATTCTGGTTACTTTCCATTTGATCACGAGGGTGGTGGCAATCTTGACAAAGATTTAGTTATGAAATGGTTTAAAGATATCTGTGAATCAACNGCAGATAAAATATTTCACAATGCTATGTATGATGTTTGTTGGATTAGATCNATGGGTTTTAAAATAAATGGTAGAATATACGACACAATGATTGCAGCATCTTTGGTAAACGAAAATAGATATAGATATGATCTTAATAGTTTAGGTTGGGATTATGTTGGTCAAGGTAAAAATGAAACAGAGTTAACTAATGCAGCACAAGAATGGGGACTAGATCCTAAAGCAGACATGTGGAAATTACCCGCATTATACGTAGGTAATTACGCAGAAAGGGATGCAGAGTTGACCTATTCTTTGTGGAGAGTCATGCAAAAAGAATTAAGCGACCAGGATCTAGGATCTATATTTAATTTAGAAACAGATTTGTTTCCGTGTTTAGTTGATATGAGATTTAAAGGGGTTCGTGTCGATACCGAATCCGCTCATAAATTGAAACAACAGTTAAGTACAGAAGAAAAAACGTTATTATCAGAAGTAACCAAAGAGACAGGAGTAGAATGTCAAATATGGGCAGCAAGATCGATTGCCAAAGTTTTTGACAAATTAAAATTACCTTATGAAAGAACTGAGAAAACACAGGCACCATCATTTACTAAAAACTTTCTGTCTAATCATGAACATCCTTTGGTTAAGAAGATAGCAAAAGCTAGAGAGATAAACAAGGCACATACAACATTTATAGACACTATAATAAGATATGAACATAAAGGTAGAATACATGCGGATATTAACCAGATAAGATCTGATCAAGGTGGCACAGTCACTGGTAGATTTTCATATTCTAATCCTAATTTACAACAGATTCCTGCTCGTAATAAAGACCTCGGTCCACTGATTCGATCCCTTTTTATACCAGAGTCAGGTTGCGAGTGGGGATGTTTTGATTACAGTCAACAAGAACCAAGACTAGTAGTTCATTATGCATCCCTAGACCAAGACACAAGTGTGTTTGGTGTTAAAGAAGCATACGATGATGGAGATGCAGACTTTCACACTATTGTTGCAAAGATGGCAGACATACCTAGATCTGCAGCAAAAACAATTAATCTTGGATTATTCTATGGTATGGGTAAAGCAAAGCTACAAGCAGAACTTGGTGTAAGTAAAAATAAAGCTGAGGAACTATTTAATATTTATCACAGTAGAGTTCCATTTGTTAAATCATTGATGAACTCAGTTTCTAATAGAGCACAACAACGTGGACAAATAAGAACTTTACTTGGAAGACTATGTAGGTTTCATTTATGGGAACCAAATAGTTTTGGTATGCATAAAGCATTACCATTTGAACAAGCTGTCCAAGAACATGGACCAGGTATCAAGCGTGCTTATACTTACAAGGCATTAAATAAATTAATACAAGGNTCNGCNGCTGANATGACAAAAAAATCTATGTTAGATTTATANAANGAAGGAATTGTCGCACATATACAAATACANGATGAGTTAGATATTTCTGTTGAGTCATCAGAGCAAGCTAAAAAAATTGTTGAGATTATGGAGAATGCTGTTAAGTTGGAAATCCCTAACAAAGTTGATTATGAATCTGGTAAGAATTGGGGAACAATAAATGATTAACCATGGCTTATTTAAATGCAAACATTCCTGTAGAGTATGCACAAATTAAAAGAGAGTATCTTTATGACCTTAAAAAACATCACGGTGAAGTTGAAGATTGTATTATCTTTGGTCTGTCGTCTATCACAGGTAAGTCAATCTTATTTCATGCTATTATGGAAAATGGTGCGATCTTCTACCGTTTACCAATCACTGCTTTCATTCAAAGAGGTTTTAAACCGGACAAAGTTCCTAGACGTAGACTTGATGAGTTACAGCTTTGGAATTGTTTCAGTTATTATCCTTCTGTACATTCTTGGGATATTTTAGCAGGACAAGCTGGTAAATATATTGGTAAAGATAAAAAATGGCATCCTGGTAAATACTTATTTACAGTTGACTTTGCACATCCAGAGAGTAATATATTAGACACCGATCATTCGGAAATCCCGCACGAACATAAGTGCGCTCACATCATAGCCCTAGACGACGGGAACTATGCAGCACAACCTAACAACAGATGTATTTGGGACATACCTTCATTTACAGTGAAAGATAGTGTTCCAGACTGGAAAGTACAAACATCTGAATGGAATGTTGAAAACACAAGTAAATGGAAAACAGAAGATACTGATAATTTCTTTTACGAAATTGAGGAGAAAAAGCATGATTAAGTGGATAAAAAAACAATGGAAAAGATTTATTGACTGGTACACAGCTGGCTTAGATAAGTAATGAGCCTTTGTAATAACTGTTATCACGAATGTCACTGTAATAATGATTTACACGCAGACGAATATGGAGTTTGTGTATGCGAGGAGTGTAAATGCAAAGAATAATTTTTTTAATATTTATTTTATTAACAACATCTGTTTTTGCAGATACAACTCAAAATAATACAAGTGGGTCGAACACCTCTATAACTGGTGGTTATACAAACGCCACAACATATGAGTCTGGATCTAGTTCTAGTTCAACTACAACTAACAATACAACATCTAACATTAGATCAGCACCTCCAACATCCTCTGCTCCAAACATAAATGCAGGTGGTATGGATATTTGTGCTGTAGGTGTATCAGCTGGTGTTCAAACTTTTGGTCTTGGTGTGTCAGCTGGTAAACATTTTAGAGATAAAAATTGTGAGAGAATAAAATTAGCAAGAGAACTATCAAATCAAGGTATGAAAGTTGCAGCTGTAAGTATGCTTTGTCAAGACGAAAGAGTATTTCAAGCCATGCATCATGCAGGCACACCGTGTCCTTTTGAAGGGCAGATAGGAAAAAAAGCAACAAAAGCTTGGGAAAAATATGACAAGTTAAGACCGGACTATGATTTATATGTAAAAGAATTAAAAATTATAGAGGAGGCAAATGCTAAAGCTAACGCTATCATTATTGATCCTGTTATCGATAACACTAAAAAGTAACGCAGAAGACAGCTACATCAGGCAATTTACTACCCAACGCAGGCACAGGACAAACTAGTTTACAAAATTCTAGTGGCTCTATTGATGGTTTTAACAGCACTAGTAATTGGACAATGTCTGGCACAACATACTATCCAAACGAGATAGAGGCGACAGGAACAGGGACTGTATCTGCAAATGGTTCTTTATTAAACATTACAACAGAAAAAGAAAACAGTGGTCAGTTTACAACTACAGCAAACAGTTTAGATGGCGGAGTAAGATTAAATTCTACAACAGAAGTACAAAACTGTGAGTGGGTGGGATCTGCTCATCAATGTGGTCAAGCATCTTCTGGTGGTGGACAAAGAGATAGTTACTCAACAACTGTAAAAATATTAGATGAATCTAATGGTGTTTTAGGTAGCGTAACTCAAAATAGAAATAACGATGCTGGATACTATAGCAATACATTTACTTACACAGATACCGTTATTCATAATGGCACAGGAGCAAGAAACTGGAGTTGGGAGTGGCGAGGAATAGATGGTGGCAATACCAGTTCTACAGCAGCCATAGGACCCAATTTGGTCGGTGCAGAACTTACAGCAACATTATTGGATATTGATTACACACCGTTACCACCAGCAATACAAACAGAAATAACAGAAGTATTTGAAGAACTATTTGAAGAGTTTGAAGAGATAGAACAAATTGTAGAATTAAATTTTGAAGAAGAATTTGAAATTATAGAAGAACTTGAAATGGAAGAGGTATTTGAAATATTTGAGATAATAGAAATGTTACCACCTCCTATGGAAGAAGAACCTAAAATGACCAAGTTAGAAGTATTAGAAACATTTGAAGAATTAAAAGAAGAGATGCCTATGGAAATAGTAGAAGAATTTGAAGAGTTTATAGAAGAAAAAGAAGAGATGATTATGGAAGTGGTTGAAGAATTTGAAGAATTAAAAGAAGAAAAAAAAGAAAAACCCATAATGAACAAACAAATGGAGGTAGTAGAAAATGAAGAAAAAGAAGAAGAAAAAACAGAAGAAATTGCAGAGGAATCCAATAGCGAAGAGCCTACTAGAACAGCCGAGTCTAAGACAGAGAGTAGAAAAGAACAAAAAGAAAAAATACGTGAGGCTAAAGCGGATGCAAGACTTGTTAAAACTTTAGATAAAATTGACGAAAAGATTAAAGAAGTAGACAAAAATTTGCAAGCAAAAAATTTTATAAAAATAAACGCAATGGTAGACAATTCTATCTTGTTAACTTATAATGTTCCGTTTTATAAAGAAGAAAAGATCTATGAAGATCAATTAAATATATTTGACAACAGGTTAATCTACACTAGAAATCTTGCAGAATATCAACAAAATGACCCTATTTTTACTAAACAAAATGAGATTAATAGTATTAGACTTGAAAAACAAAAATTGATAAAAGAGATAGAGGTATTAACAAATGGGTAAAATAAAAGAACAATTAGCAGGAGTAGCTGCTTTGATTGGTGTCCTAGGTGCAATAGGTGCTGGGTTTATTAAATATGGTGAAGTAATGTCTAAGTTGGACAGTATGGAAGCATTTAATCCAGATCCAATAGTACAAGTATTAGGTGAGAATAAAAAGGACATTGCAGTTCTACAAAAAACAATTCAAGTATTAGAATTGGAAATACAAGAACTGAAAGCGAGTAGCAAAAATCCACTAGCAAACTAATGGCACTAAAAATATCAGAATCTGCAGCCGTACAAATGCCTATGAAGACGGTTGTTAGTTTAATAATCATCGTTGCACTCGGCACAATGGGTTATTTTCAAATTGTAGAAAGATTAAACATAGCTGACACTAAAATTAAAATTATGGAAAAAGACCTTGAAGAGAACACAGAGTTTAGAATAAAATGGCCACGTGGAGAAATGGGATCTTTACCCGCGGACAGCGAGCAATTTATGATGTTGGAGGATTTGTATAAGTCCGTGGATAAGATTAATTTACAACTTGATAAAATGATGAACAACAGAATTAATATTGAGTTTTTACAAAAACAAATGGATAAAGTTCTTAAAGATATTGAAATGTTAAAAGATAAAAACAGAGAAATAATCTACCAGAACGGGAGCAAATAATGGTCGCAGAAATTATAGCCCTCCTCATGTTTATAGGCCCTGATATTAAGGAGCATAGAATACAAGAGAATATGGCCACATGTTTACGTCATAAGCGTGTTGCAGAACGTCAATATAAAGAAAATATACAATATAAATGTATTAGATCTAAAGCAAATTTAGAAGAAAATATTGATGGCACAAAGACAATAAAATCGTTAATATTAAAATAATTATGAAACTAACAGCAAACATAACTCTTGATGAGTTAACTAAATCACAAACAGCCGAACGTAAAGGTATTAATAACAATCCATCACCAGAGCAAATAGAAAATTTAAAAGCTCTTGCAGTAAATGTATTGCAACCTATTAGATCTCATTTTGACAAACCATTAATTATATCATCAGGATTCCGTTGTGCCCAGCTGTGCATAGAGATTGGAAGTTCAGTTAACAGCCAACATGTGGCAGATGATGAAGCGGCAGCAGCGGATTTTGAAATACCAGGTGTAGACAATAGGGAACTTGCAAGATGGATTAGAGATAACTTAGAAGTAGACCAAGGCATATTAGAATTTTACAAAGACGGGGAACCGACGTCAGGCTGGATTCACTGCTCATACTCTCGTAACAAAAACAGACAACAATGGTTAAGAGCTATGAGAGAGGATGGCAAAGTAAACTACAAGCCGTGGTTGGAATGAAACAAGACGAGACAGGAATATTTAAAACAGAACTTGTAACAGGAGATTGTCCTGAATGTAATTGTAAAAGTATGTTAGTTAAAGTTTATGACAACATATATAGATGTGTTAACTGTGGTGAAGATATAGAACAAAAAGTTAATGGTGTAATAAAATATATGAAAGTAGACAGTGATACTAAAATGGCTTTAAGAGAGTTTATGGATGGCTAAAAAGAAAGCCTTATTTGGGCCATCTAACTATCACAAGAGAACACCAAAGAAAAGACCAGGAAGGATAAGAAAGAAATATGGACCAAGAGCAACAAAGCGTAAGAAGTATCGTGGCCAGGGGCGTTAATGCTTTGGAATATAATTATATTCTTCTTTTTTGTTGATATAGTTTTATTTTTAATTATTCTTATTGCTTCGATANTGACAATATTATGAAACCNATAATGATTACATTAATGTATCTAACATTTGGTGGAGACATCAAGTTAGATTCTTTTGAAATAAATGCTTCTTGTTCTAGTTGGTTTCATACTAACGTAAAAATAGAAGAAAATAAAAAACGAACATTATTTACTAGTCACGTTTATCATACATACAAAGGGAAAAAAGTTATAGGTTATATTTGTGGAGGTGATGAACCTCAATAAACTTCAGGTTGTATTTACTTGACGACAAGTAAAAGTTACATATGTTTTATTAGAATTAATATAGTTATCACCTAAGAGATCAATAGTACCCATAGTATTTATAGTGCCTTGTCTAGAACATTCAGACCAAGTATCATGGTAATCCATAGTAACTTCTGGCATACAATTACCATACAAACCAGAACATATTTTCATTACTAATAAATATTTTATCATTGACAATCCCACAAAAATAGTCCTATATAATGACTTAAAACAGAAAAGGAAAGAAATGACTGATATATCAAAATATAGAAACGTGTCTTTACCACATCAAGTTTATAACAATTTGATTAAGATATCAAAAGTTAAAGTTGATGGAGCGACATTGTCGATCAGTAAGACGATAGAAATTCTTACTAACGTAGAGATGAAGAAACTAAACGGAAAAGTGAAAGGAAATAAATAATGTACAAAGTGTCAGAAGAAGATAGAAAAGAGTTCTTAAACTATTTAGCAAAGAAACCTTACATAGAGGTTGCTGGATTAGTGGCAAGAATTGCTGGATGGCAGAAAGCAGAAGAACCTAAGCAAAATAAAGATGACAAGATCAAAAAAAATCTGTCCTAGATGCATGGGAAATGGGTACATAAGGATACCTAATGAATCTGTTGAAGTGCGAAAACAAGTTGTTGCACAGTGTACGATGTGTGATAGTCAAGGAGAAACTTATTATGAAGAGCCTAACTTTGATTATAGTGGCATTAATGCTGACAAGTTGCAGTGAGTTAATGATTGTTGGTGGTTTAGGTGGCACGGTAATATCACAAAGCCCTGCGGTAAAAGCCTACAACGGCATTGATGTAATAACTATTGGA
>FUFK010064860.1_pt1 | contig 12606 bp, 9 predicted proteins | sample 1021851 | NCBI WGS metagenome assembly FUFK01 (sample SAMEA51879418, study PRJEB19060) | metagenome
AGAAATAAGTGAATTAATTCATGGAATGATCCATGCAGCTAAAGTTTTAAAAAAAGATGGTATTTTGGTTATTGTAACTTTTCATTCTTTAGAGGATAAAATTGTAAAATATTTCTTTAGAAGTCTCTCAGAACATAAAAGTGTATCTAGATACCAACCTGAGGAAATACACGAAGAAATCTTATTTAAATTACTTCAAAAAAAGCCAATAGTGCCATCAAGTCTAGAACTAAAAGAAAACCCTCCTTCTAGGTCTGCAAAATTAAGGTGCTTAATAAAAAAGGAAAATTTTTATGATTTTAAAACTGATATNTTAGACAAATTTAAAGATTTNATAGAAATTGAAAATCTTGGACTNAACTTATGAAAAAAATTNTAACNATTANTTTAATTTTTTNACTTATTGTAATTACCTCTTTTATAAAAAATTCNACGAAGAAAATTGATGANGAATTGTTTAGTTTAANAGAGAATATANTANATTTAAATTTAGAATTAGATAANGTGNAACTTGAATTNGATTATTTAAGCTCCNCAGAAAAACTNNTTAGTTATCAAAATCTTTATTTTGAAAATAAGTTGACCCNAAAGANNATNAANGAAATTGAAATTATTGACNTCACAANAGAAAAAATTNTTACAAACAATGTCAAAATTATAGATAGCGAAAAATAANAATATGAAGTTTATTCTCCAAGAAAACAAAGAGGAATTTGAATTTAAAAGTGACAAAAAAAATTTTGATATTAGATTTAATAGANTTGCATTTATTTTTTTTATTTTTTTCCTTATTTCTNTAATTTATTGTATTCATCTTACTCATCTGGGATCTAGAGATTTAAATTCCAATATTTCAAAGAATTATGGCTCTTTTAATAAAATTCAGAGAGCAAATATNTTAGACCGAAACAATCATTTTTTAGCAAAAACTGTTAATTCTATTGATATTGGAATAAATCCAGTTGAAGCGATAGATAAAAAAAAATTGCTACTTAATCTAAAATATATTTTTCCTGATAAAGATTTTGAATTAATTAATTCAAAACTTTCAAAAGATAAATTTTTTTGGTTTGAAAAAAAAATTTCAGAGGAGAACTATGAGAAAATTATGATGTTGGGTGATAAATCAATAAAACCACATGAAAATCTTATAAGAGTTTATCCACAAAAAAATTTATTTAGCCATATAATAGGACAAATAGATGATGATAACTTGGGGATTTCTGGGTTAGAGAAATCATTAGATGTAGATTTAAAAAAAAACGATAAATCTATTCAACTTACTGTCGATAAAGATATTCAGTTCCTGATAAGAGAAGAGTTAATAAGGTTTAATAAAATATTTAAAACTAAAGGTAGTGCCTCAATTTTAATGGATATTAATAATGGTGAGATATTATCGATTATTTCGCTGCCTGATTTTGACCCTAATCAAAGAGAAAATATTACAGATGTGAATTATATTAATAGAGCAACTAAAGGTGTTTATGAATTAGGTTCTGTTTTTAAAACTTTTACCTTGGCAGCAGCCTTAAATGAAAAGATAATAGAGCCAAATACTGAATTTAAAAATTTAGAAAAAAATATTACTTGTGGAAAAAATAAAATAAGTGAATATGACAAAAAAATTCCCTCCAACTTAACTGCTGAAGAAATATTAATCCGCTCAGGCAACATAGGTTCGGTAAGAATCGGCCAAGCAATTGGGATTGAAAAATATAAAAAATTTTTAAATGATCTTGACTTAATTAACTCAATACAATTTGACATAGAGGAAATGGGTAAACCAATACCCTTTAATTGGGGAAAGTGTAAGCTTGCAACAACTTCATATGGACATGGAATAACTACTACAATTTTACAATTGACTAGCGCTTACTCTACTATTGCTAACGGTGGTTTTAGGATCAATCCAACTCTTATAAAAAAAGAAAAATATGTTAAAGGAGAAAGAATTTTAGAGGAAAATGTTTCATCAAATCTTGTTTCAATATTAAGAAAAATTGTAACTACAAAAGAAGGTACAGCAACTCTAGCTAATGTAGAAGGTTATGAGGTTGCAGGGAAAACTGGTACCGCAGAAAAAATTTTAGAGGGTAGATATTCCCGAAAAAAAATTAATACTTTTGCTTCAGTATTTCCAGCCTCAAATCCTAAGTATAGCTTAGTTGTGATGTTGGATGAGCCTAAAACAAATAGTGAGTACGTTTATAATTATAGAGATGGATCAGGAATAAAATACAAAGGAACTCCTTTTAATACTGCAGGTTGGACTTCAGTTGAAGTTGTTGGTCAAATTATAGAAAAGATTGGGCCTATTTTAGCCACAAAATACGCGCAAATTAATTAACAATGTTATTAGGCAATTATTTTACCAATATAGATAATAGTAAAAAAAAAATTTTTTTCTCAGGGATTTCATTCAATTCAAAAGATATTAAAAAAGATAATATTTTTTTTGCTATAAAAGGAAATAATTTTGATGGAAATAAATTCATTTCTATTGCAATAAAAAAAGGCTCTAAAATTATTATAAGCGAGAAAAGAATTACAAATCCTCAAAAGGATATTTTATTCATTCATACTAAAAATATAAGAAAACTTTTAGCAGAAATCGCTTTTAAAATTTATAAGAATAAACCAAATAATTTAATTGCTGTAACTGGAACAAATGGAAAATCATCTGTTTCAGATTTTTATTTTCAATTGTTAAAACTTAATAAAATAAAAGTCGCCTCAATCGGAACATTAGGTGTAAAATCGAAAAATATAAGACGAAATTTACAAAATACTACGATAGACCCAATTCGAATGGGACAAATATTATCTAAATTAAAATCTCAAAAAATTAATAATGTAATTATGGAAGCATCCAGCCATGGTCTAACTCAACATAGGTTGGATGGTCTAAAGTTTTCATCTGGTATTTTCACAAATTTATCTCAAGATCACCTAGATTATCATAAAAATTTTAAAGAATATCTTAAAGCAAAACTGTACCTTTTTGAAAATTTGATAGGAAAGAAAGGAAATGTAATAACAGATGAAACATTACCAGAATTTAAAAGAATAAAAAAAATCGCAATTTCTAGAAAATTGAAATTGCAGGTTTTAAATAATAGCAAAAATCAATTTCAAATTTTATCTCATAGTTATAGAGGTGAGAAACAAATATTAAAAATTAGATACTATAATCTAACAAGAGAAATAAATTTAAATCTTATTGGAAAAATACAATTAAAAAATATTTTAATGGCGATTATTGCAGCAAAAAATAGCAATATAAGTTTAATCAAGATTCTAAATGTTTTATCACAACTTAAGCCAATAGATGGAAGACTTGAAAAAATAGGTAAAATCAAAAATAGGTCTAAAGTAATACTTGATTATGCACATACACCAGATGCACTTAGAATATGTCTTTCAAACCTTAAAGAGCAATTTCCAAATAAAAAAATAATTTTACTCTTTGGTTGTGGTGGAAATAGAGATCAAAATAAAAGATTTAAAATGGGAAAGATTGCATGTGATTATTCTAACGAAATTTATTTAACAGATGATAATCCTAGATTTGAAGATCCAAGAAAAATAAGAGATGATATTAAAAAGGGTATTCAAGACACTTCGATAAAAGAAATTCCTGATAGAAAAAAAGCTATTTCTGAGGCCATCAAAAATTTAAATACAGGTGATATTTTGTTGGTTGCTGGAAAAGGTCATGAGAAAACTCAAGATTTTGGTAAAAAGAAAATTTATTTTTCAGACAAAAAAATTATTTTAGATTGTATTAAACTTAAGAATACAANCTTATCAAAAAACTTTAAGATAAATATTATTAAAGAATTATCGAAAATCAAAAATAAAATTCCTTTAGTAAAAGCAGNTAAAGCAAGAATTAACTCNAAAGAGGTAAATAAGAATGATATCTTTTTTGCTATTAAAGGAAAAAAAAATGATGGAAATAAATATATTGGAGAGGCATTTAAAAATAAAGCATCATTAGTTGTAGTAAATAAAGTTCAAAATAAATTTAATAGCAAACGTCAGATAAAAGTAAGAAATACATTAAAATTTATGACTGAAATTTCAAAAATATTTAGACAAAATATCGATACAAATATTATAGCTATTACAGGAAGTTGTGGAAAAACTACTCTCAAAGAATTATTGGGCAATGTGTTAGGAAAGATTTCTAGTGTTAGTATTTCTCCAAAATCATATAACAATAAATTTGGAGTTCCATTAAGTTTACTTAATTTAAAACATAGTGATGAATTTGGAGTTTTAGAGGTTGGTATGGATAAAAAAGGGGAAATAGATAATTTAACAAATATTATAAAACCGAATGTTGGCTTGATAACTAACATAAATTATGCACATGCAAAAAATTTCAAAAATATCAAACAAATTGCTTTAGCTAAAGCAGAGATAATTAAAAATATATTACCCAATGGTTTTGTTGTCTTGAATGCTGATGATAGTTTTTTCAAATTACATAAAAAAATTGCTGAAAATAATAATATTAATGTGATTTCTTTTGGGATTAAAACTAAAAAAGCAAATGTTAAGTTGTTTAATATTAAAAAAGTTAAAAAGGCATTTAAAATTAAAGTTAAACTTAATGATAAGTTTAAATATTTTATAATTTCTAATAATTTTCAAAGTAATATTTATAATATTTTAAGCGCTTTAAGTGTAATAAGTATTTACAAAGATGTGCTTAAACTTAATGAAAAAATTTTCTTAGATTTTAGAAGTCCAGCAGGAAGAGGAGATCATTCTACAATAAAGATAGGTAACAAAAAAATAAACTTAATTGATGAAAGTTATAATTCTAATCCTCTATCTTTAAAATCAGCCTTAAAAAATTATGACAATATAGATACAAAAAAATATCGTAAATATCTTTTGCTTGGAGATATGATGGAACTTGGTTCACATTCAAAAAAACTTCACCAATCAATAGTTCCTTTAATAAACGAGACAAATATTGATAAAGTATTTGTTATGGGAAAAATGGTAAGAGAAATATTCGATAATATTGTGAAAGTAAAAAGAGGAAGAATTTTAGAAAATAAATCAGGAATTTTTGAATTAATTAAGAAAGATTTCAATAATAATGATTATTTAATGATTAAAGCCTCAAATGCGACAGGTTTCAACAGTATAGTAAATAATTTGAAGGGTTTAAATTAAATGCTTTATCAATTTTTACTAAATTTTGTTGATAGTTTTAGTTTTTTAAATGTATTTAAATATCTAACATTTAGGACTGGTTTATCTTTTTTTACTTCATTAATTATTGTTTTAATTATTGGAGGAACTTTTATAAAATTTTTTTCAAAACAAAAAATTTTAAATCCTATCCGTAATGATGGTCCAGAAGATCATATAGTTAAGAAAATAGGAACTCCGACTATGGGTGGAGTAATTATTTTGATTGGTTTGTTAATATCAGTACTATTCTGGGCTGATTTATCGAATTTAAATGTTTTATTTTGTTTATATATCGCAATTTCTTTTGGTTTGCTTGGGGCATTCGATGATTATAAAAAAATAAAGTACAGTAACTCTTCAGGNATCTCATCAAAGTTAAAATTAACCTTTCAAATAATACTAGCAATAATTGGTGTTAGTTTTTATGTTTACTTTAATGACTATCAAGATTTAACTAATCTATACTTTCCTTTTTTTAAAAACCTCATCATTAATCTCGGATGGTTTTTTATACCTTTTTCAATATTTGTAATTATTGGTTCATCGAATGCTGTAAATCTCACTGATGGATTAGATGGGTTAGCAACAGTGCCTGTTATACTTGTTGCAGCTTGTTTTGCATTTATAAGTTATGTTACAGGAAACATTGTATTCTCAAATTATTTGCAAATTCCTTACATAGAGGGAACTGGGGAAGTTTCAATTTTTTGTGGAGCAATCATTGGCTCTTGCTTAGGCTTTTTATGGTTCAACGCACCTCCAGCAAAAATTTTTATGGGAGACACTGGATCTTTGTCTTTGGGTGGCTCTTTAGGAGCAGTTGGTATAATAACAAAACATGAAATAGTTTTAGCAATTACTGGAGGTTTATTTGTTCTTGAAGCAGTTTCAGTGATTGTGCAAGTAATATCATTTAAACTTACTGGTAAAAGAGTTTTTAAAATGGCACCAATCCATCATCATTTTGAGAAGAAAGGTTGGCCTGAATCAACAGTTGTAATTAGATTTTGGATAATTTCTATTATTTTAGCAATGATAGGACTTGCTACATTAAAACTAAGATAATGAGTGATAATTCACAAATTTTCTTTAATAAAAAAATTTTAATTTATGGATTAGGAAAAAGTGGACTTTCGTCATTCAATTTTTTAAGAAATAAAAATGATGTTTATTTATTTGATGATAACCCAAATCTTAAAATAAATAAGTCGATTAAAAAAAAAACTCTCAATTTTAAAAAATTATTAAAAACCAAATTTGATATAATTATATTAAGCCCAGGAATTGATATAAAAAAATGTAAGTTAAAAAATTTACTTAGAAAAAAAAATAAGAATATTTATACAGATCTAGATGTTTTTTACTCATTTTATAAAAATGTCTCATTAACAATAACTGGCACAAACGGAAAGTCCACCACATGCAAACTTCTATATGATATCTTAAAAGATCAAAAAAAAGACGTAAGATTAGCAGGGAATATTGGTACACCAATACTATCTATAAATAAGATCTCAAAAAAAACAATTTTCGTTATTGAGGCTTCATCCTACCAATTAGAATATAGTAAAATTTTTTCATCAAAATTTGCCGCTATCCTTAATATTGCGCCAGATCATTTGGAGAGACATGGTAATTTAAAAAATTATATAGAGGCAAAATTTAAAATTTTTAATAATCGAAAAAGAGGAGCAATTGGATTTGTAAATAAAAATGATCATTTAATTCAAAAAAGAATTAAAACAATAAAGCCTAAATTAAAACTGGTAAATGTAGATACAAAATTGAACAATNTAATTTTGAAAAAAATTAGAAACAAATATTTTTTATCAAGATCAAATCAAGCAAATCTCTCATTTGTTTTAGAAATGATAAAAAAATTTAATGTAAAATCAAATAAATTATTAGAAAGCGTAAATAAATTCAAAGGATTGAATTATAGGCAGAAAATTATTTATAACAAAAATAAATTAATCATCATTAATGATTCTAAATCAACAAGTTATTCTTCTTCAAAAGAATTATTAGAAATGTACAAGAATATTCATTGGTTAATTGGTGGTATTCCAAAAAAAGATGACAAAATATCGTTATCAAAAAAATATTTTAGAAATATTAAGATTTATGTCTTTGGTAAAAACTTTAAAAAATTTTCAAAAGATTTAAAGAAAAATGCGGAACTTAAAAGTTTTAAAAATTTAAATCTTGCAGTATCAGCAATTTTTAAGAATATTCATAAAAAGAAACACTCAAATAATACAATCTTATTTAGTCCAGCCTCTGCATCATTTGATAGTTTTAAAAATTTTGAGGAAAGAGGTTCATATTTTAATAAGTTGATAAAAAGATATATTAATGAAAGAAAAATTATTTAGTTATATTTCTTTTTATCAATGGTGGAAAAGTATTGATAAACCTATTCTATCATTGATCTTAATTTTATTTTTGGCGGGTTTATTCTTCTCATTAGTATCAACTTCCCTAATTGCATCTGATAAATTAGATACGAATACTTATTTCTTTTTTTTTAAACATACAGTTTTTGTTTTTTTTGGCTTTTTTTTAATTTTTATTTTATCTTTTATACCTGAAAAAGAAATTTATAGAATTTCACTAATATTTTTCTGTTTATCATTAGTTTTGTTGTTCCTGGTTCCTATAATTGGAGTAGAGATTAAGGGTTCCAAGAGATGGATTGATTTGTTGGTATTGCCAAGAATACAACCTATTGAGTTTGTAAAGCCTTTTTTAATAGTGATAATGAGTATGATAATTTGCTCTCAAAAATATACTAATTTTAATTTGAAATACTTCTTATCTTTTTTGTTAACTATATTGATATCGAGTCTTTTGATACTTCAACCAGATATTGGTCAAACTCTTTTAATCGGTTTTAGTTGGTTAGTTTTGATTTTTATTTCTGGTATTAGTATATTTTTTTTGAGCTTAGTTTTTTTTATCTCTCTAGCCACGATAGCATCTATCATTAGTTACCTTCCACAATTTAAATACATAAAAGATAGATTATTTTCTTTTTTTAATCCTGAAATGGGTACTCATAACTTTCAATCAGATAAAGCATTAGAAGCTATAATAAGTGGAGGTTTTTTTGGAAAAGGCATTGGAGAGGGAACATTAAAAAACAGAGTCCCTGAAGCTCATACAGATTACATTATTTCAGTAATTTCGGAAGAGTTTGGAGTAATCTTCATAATGTTAATTTTATTAACCTACCTAGTATTAATATTTTCAGTTCTGAAAAAAGTTTACAAAGAAAATGACAAAAAGATCAAACTAATCCTAACCGGATCTATTAGCTTAATACTCATGCAAGCAATGATTCACATAGGAGTAAATATTAGATTATTCCCAACTACAGGAATGACTTTACCATTTTTAAGTTATGGGGGTTCATCGATTATAAGTATTTCTATAATGTCTGGTATAATTTTGAATTTAACAAAAAGAAAAATAACTGAATGAAAAATATATTAATTTCAACAGGAGGATCAGGGGGACATGTAGTGCCAGCAAAAATTCTAAGTGAACATTTGCATTCAAATTTTAATGTTTTTATTTCTACTGACTCAAGAGGGCTGAAATATCTAGATGNTGAAAAAAATGATATTATTTTGATAAATACTCCTAAATTAAATCTTAATATATTTTTTATATTTAAAATATTCCAAGTAATTTATTTGGTGATTAAAACAGTTTTATTATTAAAAAAAAATAAGATTAATGTCGTTTTTTCAACAGGAGGATATATGTCATTACCTGTTTGTTTTGGTGCAAAATTATTAGGAATAAAGATATACCTACTTGAACCCAATATTGTTTTAGGTAGAGCAAACAGANTCTTTTTAGGTTTTTGTAAAAAAATTTTTACTTATACAGAAAACTTAAAAAACTTTCCTGAAAAACTTAAACATAAAATCCAAATAATAACTCCACTAGTTAAAAAAAATTTTTATGAGAAAAGAGAAATTAAAACAGAAAATAAAGCATTCTGTCTTTTGGTTGTTGGTGGCAGTCAAGGAGCAAAGATTTTTGACAATGTGGTAAAAAATGTAATCGTTAATTTGTCGAAAAAAAATAAAATCAAAATCATTCAACAAACTCATAAAAGTAATATTGATCAATTAAGAAGTATTTATGATGAGGCTAAAATTGAAAATACCATTTTTGATTTTGAGGAAAATTTGGCAGATTTGATAAATCAATCAGACCTATGTATTACGCGTGCTGGTGCATCTACCTTAGCAGAATTATCAATCATGAATAAACCGTTCCTAACAATCCCTTTAGTTTCAGCAAAAGATAATCATCAATTTGAAAACGCAAATTTTTATCAAAATTTAGGTTGCTGCTGGATTATGAATCAAAAAGACTTTAATGACGTTAATTTAGAAAANTTTTTAAATCATATAATTATGAATAAGTCCGAATATAATATAAAAAAAAATAACTTAGAAAAACATAATTCCCAAAACTCATGGAATAATATAAATCAAAAAATATTGGAAATTATAAATGAAAATTGAATTAGCTAAAAAAGAGATTATCCATTTTATAGGCATTGGTGGAATAGGTATGAGCGGTCTTGCATTGATTATGAAGGCAAAAGGTTTTCAAATTCAAGGTAGCGATATTAATAAGAACAAAAATATCGAAAAATTAAAAAAACAGGGTGTTAGAATTTTTATTGGTCAAAAAAAACAAAATATAAAAGATGTTACAATTGTAGTGACTTCCTCTGCGATAAAAAAAAGTAATCCAGAATTACTAGAAGCTAAAAGAAAAAAATTACCAGTAATTAAAAGAGGGAAGATGTTAGCAAATCTTGTTTCTTTAATGAAAAATATTGTCGTAGTTGGATCTCACGGCAAAACAACAACGACATCTTTAGTAAGTTCTATTTTTGAAAATACAAAGTTAGATCCTACAATAATCAATGGAGGCATAATAAATTCGATAAAGAGCACTGCAAAATTAGGTAAGAGTGACTGGTCTATATTAGAGGCAGATGAGTCAGATGGAAGTTTTATTCATATTTCTCCAACATACTCAATTATTACAAACATAGATAGAGAACACATGGATTTTTATAAATCAATGAAGGATTTAAAAAATCATTTTCTACACTTTATAAAAAAAGTTCCATCATTTGGAAAAACTTTTATNTGTATTGATGATAAAATTAACAATGAATTAAGTAAAGATATTAAAAATAAAAATTTTTTTACATATGGAATCAAGTCTAATGCTAATTTTCTTATCAAAAATATAATTCAAAACAAACTTTTCTCAAAATTTGATTTATCTATAAATTTACCAAATAAAAAAAGAACAATCTTAAAAAACTTTCAGATCCCATTATTAGGAGTTCATAATATAAGAAACTCTACAGCAGCAATTGCAGTTGCTCTTACTGTAGGAATTCCAGTGTCTAATATTAAAAAAGGTCTGAAAAACTTTAAAGGTGTCCAGCGTAGATTTAATAAGATATTTACATTTAACGGAGTTGATTTTTATGATGATTATGCACATCATCCTACTGAGATAAAATCTGTTTTAGAGGGAGTAAAAAAAGTTTTTGATAAGTGTGAAAAAGTCTGTGTTTTTCAACCACATAGAATATCAAGATTAAAAGATTTAAGAAATGAATTTACTCACTGTTTCAGAGATGCAGACACAATTATATTATGTCCCATTTTTACAGCGGGAGAAAAAATTAAATTAGGTTTTCATTATAATGATTTTGCAAAAGAAATAATTAAAAATTCAAAAGTAAAACTATTTATGATTAAAAATAATATTGAATTAGCAAAATTTCTCAAACAAAATATTTATGGAAATAAAATCGTCATAGGAATGGGTGCTGGTACAATCTCAAATTGGATGAAAAAATTACCTGAATTAATGTAATGCAGATACATCAACTTAAAGATTTGTTAAAAGACTTTGATAAAAATGTAATTTACGATCAAGATTTAAAAAAAAAAAGTTGGTTTAATATTGGAGGAAAGTCCAAAGTTTTTTATAAGGCNGAAAATTTAAAAGATTTAGTTAAATTTCTCAAATTACTCGATAATAANGAAAAAATCTTTATCATTGGCGCAGGATCAAACACCTTAATCTCAGATAACATTTTTGATGGAGTCGTAATAAAGCTTAGTAAAAATTTTAATAGAATATCTTTATTAAGAGAGGACGTAATAATTTCTGGAAGTGGCGTTTTAGATAATAGCCTATCTAGTTTTGCTGCTGAAAATAATTTGAGTGGATTTGAGTTTTTATCATGTATTCCAGGATCTATTGGTGGGGGAATTAAGATGAACGCTGGATGTTTTGGAAAGGAATTTAAAGATATTCTTCTTTCAATTCAAGCTATAGATCAAAAAGGGAATTTAATAACAATTCCATCAAAAGAAATAAATTTTGATTATAGAAAAAATGATTTATCTGAAGATCTGATTTTTTTAAGTGCTTCTTTCAAAGGAGTTAAAAGCACTTTCAACAAAGTAAATAGTGAAGTAATAAAAATGAAATCTTTAAAAGAAAAAAATCAACCAATGAGAATTAAAACTGGTGGAAGNACTTTTAAAAATCCAATAAATCAAACNNATAAAAANGTTTGGGANTTGATAAGAGANTCAGTNTCNATTGATACNAAGTTTGGTGATGCACANATCTCAGANAANCANTCAAANTTTTTTGTAAATAANGGNAATGCAACNTTNAATGATATGAAAAAATTAATTGATTTTGTNTCNAAAAAAGTTNTAGAAAAAACTGGTATAAAATTAGATAAAGAAATTAANATATTNGAATAANTTGAAAAAAAANATTTTGATAATNTCNGGTGGTATTTCNAAGGANAGAANTATNAGNTTNGAGACNGGAANNCAGGTTGCTAAAGAACTAAAAAAAAATAATTATNNNGTAANAANATGNGANCCAGANAAAGATNTANTATCTNTAANAAAAANNTTCAAACCTNANTNNATNTTTAATGCTCTACATGGTCAGTTTGGTGAAGATGGATACATACAAACAATCCTTGAGACAATAGGTATACCTTATACCCATTCAGGTGTGATTGCCTCTGCTAAGGCAATGGATAAAGAAATTTCTAAAAAAATTTTTATTAAAAATAAAATTTTAACACCTAAATATTTCATTTTTACTTTTAATAAAACTAATAAAGAACTTATAAGTTTAGTAAAAAAAAAGTTGAACTTTCCTGTTGTAGTTAAACCAATTAACGAAGGTTCTAGCGTGAATGTTTATATTTGTACTAAGAATAATTTATTGAGAAACATAAAATTGTTAAAAGACTATAAAAAAATATTAATAGAACAATTTATTCCTGGAAGAGAAATACAA
>FUFK010071702.1_pt1 | contig 12602 bp, 14 predicted proteins | sample 1021851 | NCBI WGS metagenome assembly FUFK01 (sample SAMEA51879418, study PRJEB19060) | metagenome
GTAGTCTGTAACTACTCCGTAGTAGCCTTGAATCTCGTCTTGTATTTCGTCAAAGTCGTTGACTTTTGCTCTTGACTGGTTAGCTGCTGTTCTGCTGCTAGAGTTGTTGTTAACTACCCTTGTAGACTCTAGGTCGTTAAATGGGTGTTGTGAGTCATCAGAGCTCTTTATTGTATTTCTGGTTATAGCCATTTTGTTATTATGTTATGTTTGTTAATTACTTTCTTGACTTAGGATGCTTACTAGGCAATAAGTCGTAGTCAGTAGTGTACTTTGCGTTTTGAGGTCTACCATTCTTTAATAAATAAAGGAAGGCATTAACTCTTGCAAAAGCCCATTGGCTTGGAGANTTTACGTTAGGGGAGTGGCTAGTATTAAACGCACCTAAACCTCTTTGNAATACAGAAGCTAGNGCTCCTACNGTAGCACCATAACCTAATTTCTCTTTGTACTTCTTGTTAAACTCGTTAGCTTTCTTTTGTAGCGTAGCTCTTTGCTCAGCAGATACCTTAGCACCTGTCTTTCCAGAAGCATCTCCTTTAGCACTACCTTTACCCTTTGGGTTCTTGTTAGGTGTGTCAGACTTAGGAGCCTTTGGGCTCTTCTTTACGCTTCCGTCTTTACCTTGCTTAGCTAGATTGCCAGAGTCTATTGACTTTAATTTTCTTATTGCCCAGTTAACTCCTGAAGCACCACCCCATCCTAACCAAGCTACATAGCCTCGGTCTTTCCATGGAGTAGATTTGTATTTAGGATCTATAGCAGCATTTTTTTGATGTCTCTTAAACGAAGCCATTCTAGCGATTGTTGAGCGNCTTAGATTAGCTCTACGTGCTAATTGTGAGGCTCTAGTCCAGCCCACAGAGGTCATTCCCTTAACTTCTTTGCCATGCTCCTTCTTCCACTTCAACACTCTTTTAGCGTTATTGACAGCAGACTCAGGGTAATCATTATAGGTTTTGAGATTAACACCATTTGCTTCAGCCATAAGCTCTTCAATAGCATATAGCGTAGCCATTTGTTGCGCCGTAAGCTCAGTATCCTCGCTAATACTTTCTTGTGGTCTTTCATTTTTCTTATCAGTAAAAAATCCTTCTATACTAAATCCTTTAACTCTTTCTGTTTTAACGAACTCTTGCCATACTTCGTCATTGTTAACTTTGACAGCAATCATCCATGTTCCAACAGGTACATTTAAACCATATTTCCTAGACTTGTCAGCAGATAAGTCTTCTACAATCCATGATTCTACAACAGATAAATCCTCCAAGGTTTCCTCGTGCTCCAAGGTCGAATTATTCTGCTTCCCTCTGCTTAAGAATAGCTGGGATGCCTTTCTGACAGTTTCCTCTGAAAACTTTATGTAGTATTCCTTATCTCCTGACCGTCTATATATTTTCTTGTTAGGTATAAGAGCTGGGCCCATTAGGATCCTCTTCTCTTTGCTTACCTCTGCTAGTTGTACTACATCAGAGTTAAGTACCACAAAATCAGACTCTATGGCTGGATTCTCAACGATACTTACCGCTTCAATCCCTCCATTTTCTGCCTCTTCGTCAATAAATAGTTCAAATATATCTAATTCTTTCATAGTTTTATAACGATTACGATGTTATTTGTATTCTTTAGTCACCTATACTCGCTTGAGTCTGTATAGTNTGGTCTAATTGTTGCTGTGATGTCATCTGTGATGATACAACATAAGCTTGTACTGGCTGTTGGTTAAACTGGTTAGCAACGCCTTCTGCTAGCTGATTTACACCTGTAGAACCTACTAGGTTAAAGTCAAACTCTCTTGAAGGAGCTCCGCCTCCAGCAGCACCACTAGCACCACCACCTGAACCACCTCTACTCTGTAGTGTAGTTGCAGCAATCTTTGCAATAGATATACCAGCACCAATGTTATTCTTGAGTATTCTCTTTTTACCCATAACACCAGCAGTTATAGCGGCAGCCTTAAATCCAGCAGATATAGANGGAGCAGCAAGAGACGTTGCAGCGGCAGCAGCATTGTAAGCTCCTTGCTCAGCAAGCATAGTAGCACCTATCTCAGCATTAGCTTTCTGTGTCTGTATTATAACACCAGCTATAGCAGCCCCCTTCTCTAAAACTAAACCTACTTTAGCTAGAGCCTCGTTATCCTTAGCTATAGAGCTAAATATACTACCTAGACCTTGTACCCATGAAGCATATTCCATGTTCATGTTCTTTTTAGCCTCTAGCTTGTTTCTTTCTAGGTCTAACTCTTGCATAGCCTGACTTTGTTGGAACGCATGTCTGTCTCCAGCAACTAATTGCTCTGCTTCTAGCTCAGAATAACCTTGATTTATGAGGTTTTCTACCTTCATAGCTGTTCTAGCCTCAAAAGCCTGTTGTTCTTGCTCCATAAGAGCTCTTTGCATTGCATTTTGAGCGTCTATACTCTCAGCTCCTACAGAACTTGCTGGTCTATTAAGCATACCAGCTCTTGTACCGCCTTTTCTGCTGCTAAAAGCCTTAACATCTGCCTGTGCAGCTCTAAGTTTCTGCTCTATCATGTCTTGAGCAAACTTTTGCTCCAATTCTAGTCTAAATCTGTGTCTTTGACTAATATGTTTTATCTCTAAAGCAGTCGCAGCCTCCTGATACTCTTCTTCGGCTTGTATTTTAGACTCGTTAAACACCTTATTGGCTTGTTCTATCTCAGCTTGAGTTCTTTTAACAGATAGGAAGTTTTTAAGCCTAAGTTCTTGCTGCTCTATAAACGAATCTCTTTTTAGTTTTAAGTCATCGTGCTCTCCTTCTTGACGTATCATAAGCAATTCTTGCTCATTCTGAGTAGCTAATGTCTGAGATATAACGTTTTGTCTCTGTATAAACTGTTCTAAGTCCAGAACTTGCTCTCTAAACATAACATCTCTTCTTGCTCTACGACCTCTACCAGTCTTTTCTTTCTTACCTTTGAATAAGTCTGATATATCAGGTATTCTCTCTATTAATTCTGATACTTGCTTATTACTTTCCTTAATACTTTCCTCTAAAAGCTTTATGTTTGATCTAACTCCTTGAGCATACCTACCAGCTCCAGCAGCCGCATATATATTCTGAGAAGCAGCAAAGTCGTCTCTCTCAGCCTGAGCTAAGCTAGCCTTAGTCTTTTCTAGTTTTATCTCTTCTTCAACTATTTTTTGCATTTCTTTTTCTACAAGCTTCTGTATAGCTTGAGCCTTAGCTAGTCTTTCTAGTTGAAATATCTTTTCTTCAATAATTTCTATACTCTCTCTTGATAGGTAACCATTTTCATCCAATGTAAGGTTGAGGTCTTCATACTCTTCATTGAGTTTTCTTACAGAGTCAGAAGCTTCTATGTATCCTAAAGTGTTATCATTTGCAGCCTGAACAAGTATTTTAAGTGCAGAAGCAGCAGAAGCAGCAGATTTCTCAATCTCGTTCATGTCTTCCTTTACCTCCTTAGCTCTGTTTGAGAAGAAGTCTAAAGCAGCAATAGCAGCTTGAAACGCTACCAATATACCTAGAGGACCTCTAAAAGCTGCACCTATAGCTTTAAGTGCAGCACCAGCTCCACCAGCTTGCTTTGTCATAAAGGCAAAGTTAGAAGCTAACTGTTGTAAGTTGTTCGCTACACCTCGTATCCCATAAGGTGCATCAGATACTACTCTACCAAATTCTAGTACAGAAGCAGTTGCACCACCAGTAGCAGCAGAAGCTCCACCAATAGCAGCCCCTAGCTTGTTAAAGTCATTTGCTGCAACCTTAACGCTACCAGATGACTGTATCTTTGCTATATCTACACCTAGTTGTTTAGCTGCTTGACTAGCTTGCTTTGCATTGATTTTTATAGTCTCAAAACCTTTTTGCATAGATGATAAGGAGGCGTTACCTTGCTTATCTACTCTAATCTTAATATCTATTGTTTGTTCTGCCATTACTTGCGTTTCATTATGTTTNTAAACTCAAACCATGATTCAGGTCTTTTGTACTTTCCTTTTGCTATGTTTATGTCTTCGTCTGAGCAAATAAATTCGTCAGAGTTTAACATGTCTATTATTAATTTTATCTGTTCCATTACGAGAATGTATAAGTTGATACGTCACTTAATTCACTTACTAAGTCACCTATCTGATATTGTACTGTTATATCTACAGTTGCTGGTCCACCTATCTGACTTGTGCTTACAGTAAATATAGAACCGTAGCTAACTTGCTTAAATAAGTTACCATCAACATATACGTTTATCAGCATGTTATTAAAGTAACCCTCCTTAGTTTCTACAATAAACCCAGCTACATTGTTAGTAAAGAACTTTTGCTGTAGAACAGGCCTTTGTAAGTCTAGTTCAGTATAAGCTATATCGTTCATTAACTCTAGGTCAGCCTTACCTGTAGACAGGTTTAGCTGCATTTTATTTAACCTGTAGCTTCTGTCTCCTATTATAACGACATCGTTCATTTTTAATTTAGTAATAACAGGCATAGGTAAGTTAGCCTCTAGCTTGTATATTCTGGATTGTCTGTCGTATATCTGAAGAAGGTATCTTCTGTAGTATGTGTTAAATAAACTCTTGTTGTTAGCCTCTCCACTATCCCATACACCGAACTCGTCAAACTCGCTACCAAAGTTTATGGAAGCGTCAATAGTGTTCTGTAGGTTCATAGAGTTGGAAGGTCTGTATATGTGGGTTAGTGTAGCGTAGTTAGGAGTAACAAGGTTGTTATCTTTGTCATATACACCTCCATCAAATAATACGTTAGTAGTATTGCCAGAAACATCTGTACCTTCGTTTACTGCACTATTAAAGGCGTAGAACAACACAGGCTTAGTAACTATAGGGTTCTCTTCTCTGTTGGCTAACCATCCTGAGCTTATAGGTAGTACGTAGTTCTCTTGAGCTTGATCGCTCATTCTTTCGTACATAACTTTCTCGAAAGGAACCTTAACAGTATATTTACCTCCATCAAAAGCTAATGGGTTTTGCATGTTTGCGTTGAGGTTGTTTAGTCTCTCATTACCAAACTCATCACCAGTTCTCTCGTTAGCAGCAGCTATAGCGAATGTTTTGCCCTTTTCAAAAGTAAAGTCTATTGTACTGTATAGCTTATTTCTGTTTACGTTCGTCTTGCTTGTATCTACATATTTTGTTATATCAACATTCTTTCCATCAAAGTAAAAAGCGTCAACAGAACGTACTCGTATCTTACCAGCGTAAGGGTCTATCTCAGTATCTCCTACATAATACGCTGTTAGGTTAAACATCTTAAACAATCCTGTCAAGTAATCTAATACTTTAATCTTTGGCATCTGTGTACTTAGTTCAACAGACCTACCATTAGCTGCGAAAGTTGATAGCTCCTCTTCTCTGTGGTTGTAATCTGTTTGAGTCTGAGTTACTACAGGTAGTCCGTTACTTGCGTCTATACGTCTATCTGTCTGAACTCTTGTTATAGATAGGTTTTTAATCTTAAAAGCAGATATACCACCTATTGTAGATACTTTTATTACAGGACTTACTACGTTGTATGCGTAGAAATGATTGTACCTCTCCACATTATTAGTGTCGCTTTTTACAGGTAAGGTAAAGTCAACAGTAGTGTCGTTTCCACCATTAGCAACAGAAGTAAATGTAAAATCGGGGTCTTGTCTGTTTCTTGAGTCAAACAATTCTACTTTATATTCACCAGAACCATTTACCTCAACTTCAAAATTAAACTTATAAGTAAACGTTGATTCAGTCAAGGCATTGTCTACAACTATAAATCCTCTTGTTTTGTATAGGAGTAAATCATCAAGAGAAAAAGGGTAATCGAACTCGGTATAATTTTGATTGTAAGGAAGTTTATCTCCACCTCTATGCTCCACTACACCGTCAGCAAAGCTATCTCTTCCTAGCATAGATAACGGTATAGCAACAGATTTTTCTTCTATCTGTTCGTCCAGATTGCCCTTTTCCCTGTGAAGAAGAGTGTACAGCTCTTCATATTGTTCGTTGTTGTCGCTAAAGAACTCATCGCTAAACTCAAAACCATACTTCTCTTGTATAGCTTGTATAATAAATTTAGATTTTATAGCTGGCTTAAGGTCTTTATAGTATATACCTCTTGGGGAGGTGGTTGCAGATGCATATATGTTTCTACTCTCTACCCTGTCCTTTGGATTAATTCCGTCATTAGAATCATAGAAGTAAAAGCTGTCTGAGCTTATAAAAGGGAATATAAGGTCAGAGCTTTTGTTTGTTGAAGCTGCATTGTCAAATGTAAGGCTTCCGTCTTCTTCTATATTGTAACCATTCTTAAGTCCAGACCTTACAAACTCAGAAGTATAGTCAAATCCTATTCTATCTATAATTGTTCCAGTTAAGTCTTTTAACTCATCATCACCGATAAGGTCTTTCATGTTTACTGTCTTTCCGTAGAATACAACTTCGTAGCTGTAAGGCTTGTTGTTTTTCATAGATGAACCAACAAGAGATATTCTTCCTTCCTTGTAGTCTGCACCACCCATTCGTATAAAAGCTCTGTGCTTTACTCTTTGATCGAATCCACTTTCTACATCAGCGTTATAGAAATGGTCGAACAATCTGTTGTTCTTAGGTGAAGCTGGTACAGAGAATTTCTGTGAGAAGCCTGTGAATACCTTTGCTATGTCTCTAATGTCTTTTACCTTGTCTGTTATGTTTATGTCTTCAAAGTCGAATAAGTCTAACTGAGTTAGCTCTGTGCTTTGTTCTGGAGTCAGTAATTCTCTAACTCTTATGCTATTTACAGTAAAGTCGTAAGAACCTGAACGAGCAGTTATAAATACACCGTTTGAGTTATCTGTAGGTGTGAAGTCTACTGAACGCTCTACTGTTCCATTCTCTAAAACTATTCTACCGCTTGTCTCGTTAAGAAACCCTTGGTTAGCTCCGTTATCTCTAACGCTTATTACTTGACTCTGTCCGCTAGAGTCTGTGGTTATGTTTACAGTTACTCTGTATCTCTTAGACGTGTCTAGTGTTATTCTGTGCCCAAAGAAGTTAAAGTCGTTGTTTACAGTTACAGTAGCACCGCCTATAGCAAAAGATACGTTACCAACTACATCAGAGTAGTTAGCACCAGCATTTTGGAACGTAGGGTCTTGTACCAGCTCCTCAGTTGATAAAGGTGTAAAAGTTCCGTTTACTTTTTCTACAAATAGTTGTACGTCTCTACGCATTATGTAATGTTTTGTATTCTATCAAAAGCGATGTCTGCTTCAATAGTATAAGATATTAGTCTTTCGTTTAATGATGTCTGGAACTTCATGTTCTGACTCTTTATGTTTATAGCAGTGAATACTCCGTCCTTCTTCATCCAGCAGTCTTCACTAAGCATTAACTGCTCAAATACTTCATTGTGTGACTCAGGGTAGAAACCAGAGTTGAGAGTTATAGATCTCTTACCTTCCTTGAACAATGTCTTGTATTGGTGATCTGTAGAGCTATAAGATGAGTTAGATATTGTGTTACGTCTAAACTGTTCTCCTTTTACATCTAGTCTCTCTGTGCTATTCTTAAAGAACCACAAGTTCTGTACAGCTCCGAATCTATTTACAAAGAATAGNTCAATAGGATTGTACTTNCACTCATCAACGTCAACTATCTCGATCTGAGAGAATCCAACAGGTTGAATAAAGGCAGATACAAAGTTAGTAGTAGGTAGAACCTCTATATATGTTATTTCTGAAATAGACTCATCTGCTAGGTTAGCATTTGTATGGTCTTGCAATCTGTTCCACTGCTGAGTAATTGTAGTACCGTTAGAAGCATATCCACTAACAAGGTGTGTCTTTCTTGGGTTTATAGGTAGATACATGGTAGAACCTGAGAGTCTATATAGTTTATTACCGCTTACAAGAGAAGTTTCAGTAGGTTGTGGGTTAACTCCATCCTCTACGAATCCGTAGCCATAGTGAGCTATAAGATATGTAGGTACAGCAGATTGTACTCCGTTAGCTGTAGTTACTCTAGGAACAACGTCAACGTAGTAGTTCTTAGAACCTATTACTCCTGTAGAGCTATCAAATGAGTAAGAGTCAACAAAGTAATCCTTTGCGTACTCAGCTATATTGAATGAAGCAGATGTAGAACCAGACGTAAGAGCAGCAGATGTAATTCTGTAAGAAGGCTCTGACGGTCTGTCAGTAAATCTAGTTCCGTCATAAACGTATATATCCACACTAGCAGAAGTAATCTGGTCTCCAGTAGGAGAAGCAACGTCTAATAAGTAGGGACTTCTAACAAACATCTTTTTGTCTGTGTCGATACCTAGAGTAGATTGGTCAACGGTAGATGGGGTGTGACTGAAGCTACCGCCTGTAGGTAGTGTAGCATCAGAAGTCACAGATGTTATAGAGGGATCTAAAGACGTAANCTCTAGTTGTATAGCTGTAGAAGCTCCAGCAAGAGCTCCGTTAGCAGCCTCAGTACCTAATACGAATATNGGNCCGAATGAAGGNTTGAAGCTAGCAATCTGTATTAAAGATTCAGCCATACCTTGTGCAATCTGTGTTAAGGTTAATGAGTTACTTACTCCGTCATAGAACTCACCTACTGCTGGTGAAGGGTTCGCTGTTGCAGTCATAGATATAGAGTTNCCGTTACTTAGGTTAACGAAGACAATATCTCCAGCTACAGGAGGTCTCATTAAGAATGTACTTTTAGCTAGTTGTGTTGCCATTAGTTTGNGCTTTGTTTATNTCGTTTATTATTCTTTGTATTTCTTTTTTAAACGCAGAGGTTATCTCTTTGTCAACTTTATTTTCTATTGCTAGGAAGGCTTTTTGTATTACTTTACTACCAGCCCATCCTGACATGTTAATTCTTCTTGCTATGGCGAAAGCAGAACGCTTGTAAGAGCTATCTGTCAATCCGCCTCTCCTAGGTGTTATACCTTTAAACTTCATCCATCGAGATACNCTCTTTACCATTTCTGGTGATGGATTCTTGCTTGTATGTTTCTTTCCTTCTGANAGAGCCTGAAGGTACTTGTTGGCTGTGATGACNACCGCGTCCTTCACAACACTAGAACTAATACTATTTGCTAAATCTTGAGAAGCTACATTCCCATCGGCTGCAAGCCGATTTTTCAGCTCTGCAACATAATATCCGCCTATCTTATGCAAAGCTGCTTCTATGTACTTATCTAAATTCATTAGCAACCATTACCAGCTCCAACAGACTGCCCACCTGAACCAGATGTACCATCCTGTCTCTTCTTAAGAGTGATAGTTGTTTCCCAACCAGCAATCTCATTTTCAAATCTATCTTTAAATGGTGTAGCAACTGGCTCGTCCTGTAACCTTGTAAAGTTATTGTCGACAAGGTCGAGTTGTCTAAGAGCGTTAACTAACATAGTAGTTACCTTTAGTTGCGTAGCCATAATGTCTTGTACGTTATCATTACCGTAGAAATCCTCTACACCCTCAATATCGTACTGCATCTTATCAACTATATCAGCAGCGATAACATTTATTCTATACTCCATAGTCTGTGGCTGTATAGTAACTTGGTCTACCATTAAGTGTAGTAAGGGGAATGTAGTCTCTTTGTTGAGGTCTACGTCTGACAAGTCACCAAAAGTAATTTTATTGGTAAACTCGTTGTTGTCTATGATTTTCTTAATTAAGTCAATTAATTCGTAAAAGTTCATTTTATTATTTTTTATATGCTTTCTTCATTAAGTGTCTCTCCACTCTGTTTTTATCTTTTTCGTACTCTAGCATCATAAAGCATTTATGAACAGAGGTCTTTGTGATTTCTTCAATCCGTCTAACATCGCCTTGTGCAAGTGTGTGTATTGATTGGTACCATCCCCACTTCCTTCCGAAGTTTGCTTGTATCCCTGTGTCGCTTCCTTGTTCGTCTGACTCGCTAAAGAGTCCATTATATACTTTTGTAATTTGATTCCTAAACGATAAAAAAAAACCGTTGCAGATAAAGCAACATCAAGAGGCATGTCTTTTANTATTGTAGCATGCTTGCTACTTCCCTCGTATTCTTCTATAGTGTAGTAATCCTTAGTTACATTTGTTATAGGTCTAAATAGAACAGCCATAGCTTTCTCCATTTGACTCCAGTCACTTATATAAGTTTCTAAGTCAATGTACTCTCCAAAGGAGATGTCATCTAACTTAGGTATAAATCCATACTCTACTTGTATCTTGTTACCATCTTTATCTTTACCAGACATTTTAAAGCGTCTAATAAGGGTGTTGGTGTCAGTACCGAACAAGTCGTTTATGTGAGCAATAGTGTCTTCAAACTTCTTAAGGTTAATTCTCTGTACATCCTCAGGTGACATCTTACAGAATATCTGTAGAATCTTCATCTTTAAATATACGTGGTCTTCCTTATCCCACTTGTCTAATATCTTTAAATAATCTTGGTACTGCCCTAGAGTTATTTGCCCTAAACTAAATGGTATTGTTAAATCTATCTTTGCCATATACATATAACGAACTAGAGCTTTTATCATTCAGGCAATAAATGAAACACTATTAAGTCGTTATAATAATGTAATCCCTCTAAGGTGCGTATAAGCTCGGAACTGCGTAATACTTACATCACTTAATAAAGATAGACGATGTTTGGACAAGGTAAAATAAGTCTGCTTAAGAATTGCACCTGTCAATCCTTTATGTATTTCGCTTTCACCGATAGGTATTCAACTTAACCAGCACACACGGCTAATAGCTGCTAGCCACAGCACATAAATACATAGGGAATAGAGGGGGTGAAAAATTATACCACCTAAGTTAATAACCCCATAATATTAAACATACCCCATAATATTAAACAAAGCGAGTAGGACGAGCTAACTAGATTTGGTTGAAATCATTAGAATGAGATACCCAACACCCACAACTTTCATTTTACGTCAAATACACTCAACTAGAAAAAATTGTACGCTGTGAGTTGAGAAATCGATGTTAGTAAAAAAGATATTTGGATATGTGGGAGAAATCGCCACACCACTAAATATAACCCCATCTCATTATCATATCATTACGCATCTGACTGTAAAATATATATGTATAAAAAAACCCTCCTAAAAAGCCTTATATTAGCTTAATAAGAGGGATGAAACAAACAAAAGTATTGTTAATGTTTTAGTTCTGATTGTCTATTGTCAGTGAAAGTAGTGTACTTAGTTCTTTATCTGACATATTAGAATACTGAATTTGATAACCAAAGGAAGGAATTAAATTCTGATGCCTAAGTTTTATTATTTGTTTAATCGTGTCTTGTCTTGTCATTACATTAGTCTTTTAACTTGTTGATATATATTTTCTAAGTCCCCAACGGTTGGAGAATCTAAATGTTCTTGAGCCTTACTGACAATTAGTTTGGTTATGTCATTATCTACAATATCATTTGCGACTTTAATAACCTGCTCTCTTTTTTTTAGTGACTCTTCCGTTCTGTTATATTCGTTTAGTGTCATTGTCTTATTGATTTAGGTATTGTGAAAGTGCAATCTCTGATGCCTCGTAATTATTGTATAGTATATCAAGCTCTTCAGATTGTTGCTCGCTTAGTTCGTCTGTGTTGTTGAATGCTCCATATTTATTTAATAGGATTCTATTTGCATTTCTTAATATTTGTAATGTTTGGATCTTTGGTAATGTTTTAAATTTCTTAGTCATTTTGTTTTGTTTTATTTGTTAAATTGTTTTATATATTCTTGAGCCTCTTTTTCAGTTTCAAAATAGCTCCAATCGGTGCCGCTCTCAATGAAGTCATCATTGGTGTCGTATACATCCAAGCATACTGCATGCGGTCTTTCATCATTTTTTATATCGAAGTCAAAGACTCTCACTGCTTTTAATTTATTCATTTTATAATTCATTGTTTTAGTTATCAGAAATTACAGTTAAATTGCCGTCCCAAGTGTTACCGTTTAAATACCACTGCCAGTTTTTCTGATATATTCTATCAACTCCGACAGTCATTGTGTCTATTATACCGTTCAATCTTTCCTTAGTTGTATTGGACTCCCAACCTGCATTTGTTATAGATAGTTCGCCCGTGCTGTGTTTATAAATTGCAATCGTATTTCCATGAAGTGCCATATAAGAAGTATTATTGTCTTGCGAATAAGCCACGCTCATGTTTTGTCTGTTAAAGTTTCTTTTATTTCTAAAAGCGTTTATGCTGTCTTTTGCTATTTGTCTCATTGTTTTTTTGTTTTTTTATATTGTTTATTAATAGTTTTTTGTACTTCTTTGGGAGGTATATACATTCATTCCGCATGTTCGATACTCTCTTACTAATCGCGTTACTTCCTTACTATAGTCGGAATAAGTATTGAAATCATTTCTATCAATGTGGTCTATTGTCTCAACCCCTTCGCTTGTTCTTATGTTAAAATATCTCATTGTTATAAGTTGTTAATGTGTTTTATTGTTTGTTCTTTTATGTATTCGATCGAGTCACTGTCAACCCACTGAAGAAAATTAAAGGAGTCTATAATTATTGTAAAGTCCTCTCCGTTCTCATCTTTGCCACCAATATACAACTCGTTGGTAGTCGTAGCTTGTAAGCTGTCTATATCGTTTAATCTTTTATATTCCATTTTCTTATAATT
>FUFK010785188.1_pt1 | contig 12602 bp, 4 predicted proteins | sample 1021851 | NCBI WGS metagenome assembly FUFK01 (sample SAMEA51879418, study PRJEB19060) | metagenome
GTTCGGTCCTTTCACACCTGGTCAATTTTATATCGCTCCCGAAAATATTCAAGTAAGAGCAAATTATTTAATTAAATTTAATCAGTCTGACGCATCTAATCAGGCAGGTACAGGACATCCTATCAGATTTAGCGCAACTCCTGATGGTACGTTGAATAACGGAACATTATACTACAATAGCACTGGTGTATCTCAAGCACCTGCTACAGATTATGAATCAATATATGCTCCATTATTCTTGATGAATAGTGATGAACAAACAAGGATTTATTTCCATTGTGCTTATCACAGATATATGGGAGGATATGCAGGTGATGAAGGTTACATGACCCTCAATACATCTGCAGAAACATACACTCCTACTAACAATTATTATGCTAGGGACTTTTATCAAAGTAATAGCAGTGATCCCAACACTATAGATAAGTCTAGATATATTGATGGACACTCAAAAATTCTTGGTGTTTCTTTTGATGGTTATCCAATTTACGGACCTTGGGGATATAATTCTAGTGGTGCAGTAGCAAGAGAAACCTCTTCTTATAGACTTAGAACCACTGCTGAATTAGCGGGTGCTCGTCCTCAGGTAAATACAGTATCAACGGTAACATATGCTGTTACCATTTCTAATGGGCAGTTCCTTTTTGGAGGTTCTCGTCCAAACTTTTTAGAATTAGATCGCGGTAAAACTTACATTTTCAATCAAAATGACGCATCTAATGACAGTCAACACTTACTAATCTCAACTACGGACGATGGATGGCATGGGCAAAATCCTGTTATCATTGGGAATACTGCAAATTTGTATTCTGGCAATGGAATTAAATATTATATTGACGGGAGCGAAGTAACCTATCAATCATATTTGTCAGGTTTTAACTTGGCAACATCTCGTGAGGTACGATTTACAGTTCCTGTGAATGCACCTACTGCGTTATATTTGTTTGCATATACAACTGCAGGTCATGGAATTAGAACTGTTCAAGAAGGATATGTTCTAGGAGATTTGGTAGAAGATTATATTTACGATTCTTCTGTAGGAACTCTTGATGAATTTAACGGTAAATTTGCTGTAACACCAGAGTATCCTAACGGAACCTATGCATACTTCATGAGTGAAGATAGTAGTGGTAATCCTGCATATCCATATGCTGTCGGTCCTAAGTTTTACGGAACACCATTATTTGAAGGAGATATTACACCTGCACAACCAACTGTATTCCCAACAGATGCAGAAGGTGATGTAGTTCTTGCTGATGATGGTAGTGTTTCTTATATCAAGATGACGAAGAAAGGTGATAATTTCTTCGGACCTGCAAAAGCAAAAATTCTTGGTGGGGAAGGAACTGGTGCTGTTGGAACTCCTACTGTTCAAACTGTTACTGGTTTAGCACTACTTGATGGTGGTAGAAGTTATGCTACTCCTCCAACACTTATTTTTGAAGGTGGTGGTGGACAAGGTGCACAAGGTGCTGCTGAAATTGATACTCTAGGAAAAGTTACATCTATTGCAATTACAAATCCAGGTGAGTTCTATCAAGAACCTCCATTTATTTTAATCACAGGTGGTGGCGGTATTGGTGCTAAAGCAGAAGCGACTATCGATCAAGGTGTTATAACATCAATTAATGTCATAGATCCTGGTAATGGATATACTTCAGTTCCAAATGTTATCTTTACAAAACTAGTAACTCTTAAGAGAAAATCTAGAGCACGTCAGGCATTTAACTCATCAAACATTTATTTAACTGGTCTTGTTAAAAATGTTACCTCAAATGATACAGAAATATATGTTGATTCTACAGACGCATTTCCTGGTTCTGGTCAGATTATTCTTAACTATGAAACTATTACATATACTTCAAAATCTACAGGTAAGTTTGGTGGTTTAACAAGAGGTGTAAATTTCAATTACGATCAACGTGTTATTCTTGATGCAGGACAGAATGATTCATCTGGTGTTTCAACTTATAAGTTTAGTGTTGGTGATAGAGTTATTCGTAAAGTTGAAAATGCTAATAACAAAGTTGCAAAGGTATATGACTGGAATCCTGTTACCAGAGAACTTCTAGTTACTTTTGAAGTTGATGAATTAGCATTTATTGACGGTGGTATTCCTTCTACTGAAGATGCTATCGTACAGTTTGATGCAGGAGTTGCTTCTAGTGCACCTTCTGGATTCCAACCTCATACTGTTCTTACAACTACTGGATCTAATATTTTCTTATTGACAGATCCTCCTTCTCTTTTGGCAGACAGATCTTTCCAAGATATTCTACCAACAGCAGCAGGTGATGGAATTGCTGACCTAGATAATACTGGCACTGATTATGCTAATCAAATTAGTCTTGATGGTGGTATCTATAATTCTTTATATGGTATCGAAGAAACTCAAGGTGGAACAAATACAACACTATTCCAAGTTGGTGATAATGTAAAAGATGGAACTATTCCATTCAAGTATGCAACAATTCTGACTGCAGGTGCTTTGAGTGATGGTGTTGAACACACTGCACTTCTAACTATTAAACTTGATGCAGCAAATGGTAATGGTATAAATTATAGCGTTAATGAAGTTGTTACAGGAGCAACTTCTGGAGTGATTGGAACTGTTGTTTCTTATGATCCAACAACGACAACAGTAGTTGTAGGTAGCATTGTCCCATTTAATACTGGTAACATTAACGTTGGTATTGGTGGATATCTTTATGAGTTCTCTGATAGTGGAACTGTAGTTGATGTTATTATTCAAAATCCTGGCACAAACTATACTGCTGCACCAACAGTAGCGTTTGAAAATATTGGTGACATTCAAGCGACTGGAACTGCTGTTCTCACAGCTGCAGGAGACCAAGTTGCTTCTATTACTATCAATAATGGTGGATATGGTATTCAACAATCTGTTGATAACACATATAACCTACACCCCACAGTAACATTCACTAATGCAACTGGTGATACCACTGGTGCGGGTGCAGTTGCACAAGCAATTCTAGGAGGTGAGGACCTCGTAGGGAACGGTGGTGCACGATATAGAATCAAGAGTATTGAATATCAAGCAACTGTTCGCTCGTAACCCTCATAAATAAACAGGAGGACAATAGTATCCCAAAATGGCAGCCCTATTAACTGATCAATTTAGAATATTTTCTGCAAAGAAATTTATAAAAGCACTGGAAGGTCCTGACGCAACTCAGAGTGACGATGCAGCGGGAACTTCCCGTGATCGTTTGTATCTTTTCATTGGTAGACCCCAGACTTGGGATAATGAAAACTCGCCCCCACAGGCAGTAGACTCATTCTCAGAATTTTCTGGATCGTACGATGACATGATATCGATGAAGAGAGTCCTCGCTTCTGACACGATTCAGGTCGTTCGTAGAATTGACTGGGTTTCCCCAGAACAAACTACAGGTGGACTAGGTTTTACCTATGACATGTATAGACATGACTATTCTCCTACCAAAACTGCTGCTTCAGGTGCTACCAAATTATATGACTCAGACTTTTATGTTGTGAATTCACAATATCAATGTTATAAAGTCATCTATAATGGAACTTCTCCTTCAGACCCAAATGGAAAACCTTCTACAGTTGAACCTACAGGTACTTCTACTTCAATTATCACTACTGGTGATGGTTATCGTTGGAAATACATGTATACCATCCCCGTAGCATCGGTTCTTAAATTTTTCTCAAATGACTACATGCCTGTCTTCACCAATACATCGGTAAAGACAAATGCAGTTGCAGGTGAAATTGATACAGTTGTTATCAACTCTGCAGGTTCTGGTTACAACAACGGAACTTATGATAATGTTGCAATTAATGGTGATGGAACTGGTGGTCGTGTTTCTATCGTTGTAGACGGTGGTAAGATTATTTCTGCTACTGTTACTTCTGGTGGAACAGGATATACATTTGGTAAAATAAGTGTTGACAACATCACTGGTATTGGAACAGGAACTGGTGCCATAGTTGATGTTATCATTCCTCCTCCAGGCGGACATGGATCAGACGCAGTTGTTGAACTGGGTGCTTTCCGTGTAATGATCAACGCCAAACTATCATATGATGAAGGTGCAGGTGACTTCCCAATCGATAACGATTATCGTCGTATTGGTCTTGTTACTAATCCTTTAAAATTTGGAACTTCTGAATTGATTTCTGATTTGACGGTTTCTGCTACAAAGGCAGCAATCTTCTCCCCTACATTCCAAGGCAACTATGTGCCTGATGAAATTATTACTCAAACACGAGTTGTTGGTGGAACCAACGTTACTGCTCGTGGTCGTGTTATTTCTTGGAATGCCACAACTAAAGTTTTGAAATATTATCAGAACGCTATTGATGGTATCTTCCCCGAAGTTACAGGGACACAAAATGAGTTTGACGGATCTAACGTCATCAATGGTGCAACTTCTGGTGCAGCTGGTCAACCAGATGTTAATTTCCCTGCTGTTCCCAACTCTTCTTCTAGAACAATCAACAACACAGAATATGATTTGGGTATGAAGTTTAACAATGGTTATTCCAAACCAGAGTTAGCGTCAAATAGCGGTCAGGTAGTTTATATAGATAATAGACGAGCAATCAGTCGTGCTAACGACCAAGTAGAAGACATCAAAATCGTAATCGAATTCTAATGGCACAAAATACCAACCTAAACGTCACACCATATTACGACGACTTTGATACGAGTAAAAACTTCTATCGAGTTTTGTTTCGTCCTGGTTTCCCTATTCAAGCGAGGGAACTTACAACGATGCAAAGCATCATGCAAAACCAAGTGGAGAATGTTGGTGCTCACTTGTTTAAAGATGGTGCGATGGTTATTCCAGGTCAAGTTGGTTATGACCTGACTGTTGATTGCATCATGCTCCAAGAATCTTTCTTAGGTGCTGATGTTGAACTTTATAGAACTCAATTAAATGATAAGATCATCACTGGTCTTACTACAGGTGTAAAGGCAAAAGTTCTTTACAGTATTTCTTCTACAGAATCAGATAAAGGTTATATCACTCTATATGTAAAGTATATTGAGTCTGGTGGAGCTAACAGCACTCAAGCAACTTTCGCAAATAATGAACAATTAATTACAGATACTGAAATCACTTTCGGAACCACTTTGATTGAAGTTGGTTCTCCTTTCGCACAATTACTTCCTACTGGTGCTCTTCAAACAGGTTCTGTTGCTTATGTGCAATCTGGTGTATATTTCATCAGAGGATTCTTTGTTGATGTCCCATATCAATACATTCTTTTAGATCAATATGGAAGCAACCCCTCCTATCGTATCGGACTTGATATTCAAGAATCAATCGTTACCCCAGAAGATGACCTTAGCCTCAACGATAATGCTGCAGGAACATCTAACTATGCTGCTCCTGGTTCTCATAGATTTAGAATCACCACAAACTTAATTAAGAAACTTCTTACTGATGATGCCGATAAAAACTTTATCGAACTTCTTCGTATCAATGCATCAAAGGTAGAAAAACTTCTTGATAGAACTGCGTATGATGAATTAGAGAAGAGTATTGCACTTAGAACTTTTGAGGAGTCTGGAGATTACGTTGTTAAAGACTTTGAGGTCACTGTTAGAGAAAACCTTGATGATGGTTTTAATAATGGTGTATATGCTGCGGGTGCTACAACTTCATCTGGTGCAGTTGCTGCAGAATCAAAATACTCTGTTGAATTTGGTGCAGGTGTAGCGTACGTTAGAGGATATAGAATTAAGAGATTAGCACCAACCTACGTTGACTTAGACAAACCTCGTGAAGTTAAGGCAGCACAGAACACGATTGTTCCATTTGAAATGGGCAACCATACAACTGTAAAAAATGTTTATGGATTCCCTAATGTTGCAGGTTCCACAATCACTAATGCATATCAAACTGTAGAATTAAGAGATGCATTTACAACTACACCAGGTGATGCAAATGGTGTTGTTATTGGTTTTGCTCGTGTTTCCTCTATGGAGCATGTTGGTGATCCTGATAATACTTTTGGAAATGCTGATGATCAATATAAGTTGAATATCTTCGATGTTCAAATGTTCACAGTTTTAGAACTAGCAACTGCTCAAACTATTGCAGCAGGTTCACTAGTTATTGGTGCAACCTCAGGTTCTAGAGCATATCTAGTCAATGCTATTTCTAGTGATGATACTCTCATTGTATATCAAGTAGAAGGTAGTTTTGTAGAAGGTGAGATGGTCACCGTTGATGGAGAAGCAGTTGATACTATCTCTGCATTACATAGTTACACATATTCTGATACTCGTCAGTATGTCTCCAGAGATGAAAGCACAAATGCTGTTGAATTTACTGCAGATGCAATCTTAGAAGATGTTTTACCTGTTGAGGGTGAAACCTTTACATACAGCACTACTGCNGGTAATGTTNNAACTACAGATACTGTCAGTGNTGCTGATGGGTCTAGAACTGCAGGAACTTATACCATAGGTGCATCTGANTACACTACTGATGNAAATGGAACAGGAGCAACATTCTCCATTGTAATTGATGGATCTGGTGCTGCAACAGTTACTATTGTTAAAGGTGGTTTTGGGTACGTTGTAGACGAAACATTTACTATAGCAGATGCCAAACTTGGAGGAGGCGGTGGTGCTGCACTCACATTTGATGTTGCTACAGTTGGTNCNTCTATTGANGGTTTNCAATCAAACTTTGCTTTAGATCTAAGACCTGGTGATCAAGTATATTTTAGTTCTACAGAATTTGTTACTGTTGACACTGTAACTCAAACTGCAATCGCTACTACTAATACATCAAACATCTTTAATTATGGAAGACAACTTGTAAATGTAACAGCTGGTTCTGCTGCTCCTTCTGCAGACACTTATAACGCTGCAGTCAGATTAAGAACTAAATTGAATGGCATCAATAATGCTGATCTTCTTAGCGATATGCCTAAGAAATACGTTAAGAGTATTTCTGATGAATCTATGATTGTTAGAAGAACATTTGATGCTCAGACTGTTGCTTCTAACTCTATCTCTATTACTTTACCTGAGAACGAACAGTTCCAAGCAATNAGTGATGAGAACTATACATTTACAGTTCTTGCAGGATCTAACTCTACTCACCCAGTTGGTGATCAGATCACTATCAATACTACTAACTCTAGTGCTGTTGGATATACCACATTCTCAACTTCTGAAAGAACAACTTTACAGATTGCTAACTTAACAAATATTACTTCTATTAAAGTAACAGCGACTATTTCTAAGAACGTTACTACTAGAAAAACAAAATCTGGTAATCAGATGTTTGTTCTTAAAGTTAATAAAACAACTCAAAATCTTGATAAGCAAAATTATAATTTAACATATTCAAATCTATACGGAACAAGAATTCAAGATAGAGACATCTCTCTTGGTTTAGTTGACTGCTATCGTCTTCATGCTGTATATGAATCTCTAGATGATAATGATCCTGTTATCCCATCTGTAACTTTAGTCGAACCTACTTTCTTTGCTACAGGAACTATCGTAACTGGTAGAACTTCAAAAGCAAGGGCAAAAGTTGTTGCTTTCTCTTCAGGAACCCTGAAACTTAATGTTGTTTATCTATCTGGTATATTCCAACCAGGTGAAATTCTTGATGGTTTTGACAGTAATAATACTGCAATCAATGCAATTATTAATGATAGTGCAGGATCTGTTATTGTTGGTTCAAAAGTTGTAACTGATAGTTACTTCATGGAATCAAATCAAACAGGTTTTATGTATGATATTTCTAAAATTGTTCGTAAGAAAGGTATCGTTGCTCCTGTTAGAAAATTAAAAATTATTATTGACTACTACAGTCATTCTGCAACTGGAGATTATTTTGGTGGTCAATCTTATCTCGATACATCATACAGCGATATTCCTTTCTTTAAGGTTAAATTCCTTGCTGATTACCTAGACTTTAGACCAGGTGCAAAGAACTTGTTTAGTGGAACAGGTACGGTAGCATCTCCTGCATTTGTAAATTGTTCTACATTTGACTTTAAGTCAAGAGTGTTTAATGTATCTGGAACACCTAATGCTACAGTCTTTGATATTCCAAAATTAAATAGTAATTTCCGTTGTGATTTTGATTGGTATCTACCTAGAGTTGACAAATGTTTTGTCACTCCTGATGGTGAGTTCCAAATTATTAAAGGTAAATCTTCTGAAAGACCAAAAGAACCTGATTCTCTAAAAGATGGTATGCTTATAGCAACCATATCACATAAACCATATGGTTTTGATCCACTTGCAGATGTAGTAATTAAACGTTCTGATAATAAACGTTATACCATGCGTGATATCGGTGGTTTAGAACGTAGATTAGATCAGGTTGAATATTATACATCACTCAACATGCTTGAGACTGATACAATCAATACTCAAATTCTTGATGCTAGTGGTAAGAATCGTTTGAAGAATGGATTTATTGTTGATGATTTTGGTGATCATAGTAAGTCTGATGTTGGACATGAAGATTTTTCTGCATCGCTTGACTTTAGACAAGGGTATGCTCGTCCCTCTCATTACACAACTAACGTTCCTTTAGTAATTAATACAACTTTATCAACTAATATTCAACAAACTGGTCCTCTAATTACGTTACCATATACTGAAGAGGCGATTGTTAATCAACCATATGCTTCTCGTGTTGAGAATATTAACCCATTTAACGTCTTTACCTATATCGGTCGTATTACTTTAACACCTGGTTCTGATGATTGGTTGGATACTAATAGACTTCCTGCATCAGTTCAACAGATTGAAGGTGATTTCTTACAAGTTTCTTCTGAATTAAATGTTGATCAGAATGGTTTTGCTCCAATTGAATGGGGAGCATGGGAAACTACATGGACAGGTGAAGAAGTCATATCATCTGAGGTAACTAGAAACTCTCATTGGTTAGAAGAAGATATCGGTAGATCACCTAGACCTGATGTTTGGGATGGTCGTGGTATGCGTCGTGTTAATCAGACTGATACAATCGAAGTTACTGAAGATCAAGTAAGATCTGGTGTTAGAACTCAAGTTATTCCTAGAATTGATCGTCAATCTATGGGTGATGCTATTCTTTCTAGCACATCTATTCCTTGGATTCGTTCTAGAAACGTTGAAGTTGATGTTGCACGTCTAAAACCAAGAACACGTTTCTATTCATTCTTTGATGGAAAGGCAACTATTGATTATCAGATTCCTAAGATTATTGAAATTATTAAAGATCCTACAGTTGATAGTAGAACAAACTCTACTCCCTTTGTTATTGGTGAAACCGTAACAGGTGAGATTAGTGGTTGTAAGTTTAAGGTTGCTGCTCCTGATGATTTTTATAAGTTCAATCCTTATGATGATACAACACTTCCTACTTCATATGCATCTACAACTGCATTCTTGAACATTGATACTACTGAACTTTCTAAGCAAGCAATCGGTGACTTCTATGGAAATATGCAGGTTCAAGAAGTATTAGTTGGAACTTCTGGTGCTCGTGCTGTTGTTAAAGATCGTCGTCTAATTTCCGATCGTTTTGGTAAATTAAAAGCATCATTCTTTATTCCTAATCCTGGTGTAGATACAAACCCAAGATGGGCAACAGGAACTAGAACTTTAAGACTTTCTACATCTGATGTTGATTCACGTCTTTCTGGTGCAGTTGCATCTTCTGCTCAAACTTCATATGAAGCAAGAGGTACGTTAAACACAGTTCAAGAAAATATCTTGGCAATTCGTAACGCAGAAATAGTTAATGATACTGTAACTCAAGAACAAACAATTCAGACAACTAGAACTGAGAGTAGACAGATTGGTTGGTATGACCCTCTCGCACAATCATTCATTGTTGATGAAGTCGGTGGTCGTTTCCTTACTTCAGTTGATGTTTACTTCTTTAAAAAGGATACAAACATTCCAGTTTCTATGCAAATCAGAACAATGGAAAATGGTTATCCTACAACAACCATTCTACCTTTCTCTGATGTTACTCTAGAACCTGATCAGGTTCAGTTATCAGAATCTGCTGCAGTTGCAACTAGATTCACATTTGATGCCCCTGTATACATTCCTCAATCCCAAGAACATTGTTTTGTTCTCCTTTCTGACTCTAACTCATATCAGATTTGGATTTCTAGAATGGGTGAGATTGATATCTCTGGTGACAGAACAATTTCCGAACAACCTTATGCAGGTGTTCTATTCAAATCTCAGAACGCTACTACATGGACTGCAGATCAATATGAAGATCTTAAGTTTATTATCAACGCTGCATCATTCAGTAATACTGGACAAACTAAACTTGTATTGAATAATGCTGAACTCGGTAGAGGAAATGGTGGTAAGTTAAATCTTCGTTCTGATGCTATTCAAACATTCCAACCAGAATTAGTTCTTACACTTAATTCCACAACATTACCTTACACAGTTGGTTCTCGTATCTATCAAAAGACTACTTTGGCAGAGGGTACGATTACTGCAAGAACTGTAACAGCAGGTGGTGTTCAATTAACTATTAATGATATTAGTGGTAACTGGGCAGCAGGATCTAATACTGGTGGAGTAATTGCTAACCGTGTTGTTTCTTCTAAGACATTAGCAACTATGGTTGTTAGTGGTGCTTCTGGTGACTTTACAGTCGGTGAAACAATTACAGGTAACTCCTCTACTGCTCCTACTGCAGAAGTTGTAAGTTGGACTACTGGAACAAATACACTGACACTTAAATATGTGTCTTCTGCGTTTACTCCATCATCAGAAACTATTACTGGTGGAACTTCAACTAAAACTGCAACAGTCAGCAGTATTACTTACTCTGGAGACGCTGTTGAGTCTGCTGCAATCCAACCTTCCTTCCCAACAGGAACACCAACCTATTCTACAAATCAAAGAAAGATTCGTGTTTATCATAGTAATCACTGTATGCACAGTGCATCTAACAATGTGATTATTGAAGGTGCTAAATCTGAGGTTTCTGATACTGCTTTGACTGCATCTATATCTGCTACAGATACTAGTATTGCTGTAGGAGACGCTACTGCATTCCACAAGATTATTAACGGTGCTGCTATTGGAACAAGTAACGTTGGTTACATTAAGATTAATGATGAAATTATTTCTTATAGTGCAATCTCTAGTGATAACAAAACTATTACTGCTCATGAACGTGGTCTTGGAGGAACAACCGCAGCATCACATGCAGATGAGTCTGTAGTTGAGTGTTATAACTTAGATGGTATTCCTCTAATCGAAATTAATAAAACTCATGCAGGAATTGGAGATGTTACTTTAGATTACTATGAAATTTCCACATCATCTATTGCTAGATTAGGAATTCTTGGTGGTGGAGCAGGTATCATAGCATCACAAAATATTCAATACAGCACTCTTGTTCCTCAGATTCAGAAGATGTTGCTTCCTAAGACTGACATTACTGCTAGAATTAACACAATTAGTGGTACGTCTATCAATGATGGATCTACTTTATCTCAAGCATCATTCTCAAATGATGGAGTATTCTCTGATATTATTTTAAGTCAGGATAATGATTTGATTACACCACAATTAGTTTGTTCTGCAATCAATGAATCTTCTGAACTTAGCGGTGCTAAGTCATTCAGAATGGATCTTACAATGACTACTGATAAGACTACAATTTCTCCTGTTATTGATACAGATAGAATGTCTATCACTTTGGTATCTAACCGTATCAATAGTCCTTCAGATCCTAATACTGCAAAACTATCAGTTGGTGATGGACATGATGCAGTTTATATTACTAAGACTGCAACTCTAACTAATCCTTCTGGTTCTATCAAAGTTTATTTTGCGGGATATCGCCCACCCAACAGTGAGATTAAGGTGCTATATAGAGTGCGTCCTGTTGGATCTTCTGTTCCTATAGAACAACTGGGATTTGACTTCTTCCCAGCTGCAGGTTCTAANGTTCCTGCAACTACAGAAAGAGAAATATATTCATCATATGAATATGAAGTATCTGGTTTGAGTTTTGATCAATATCAAATCAAAGTAGTGTTTGTTTCTCCTAATCAGGCATTAGTGCCGATTATCAAAGATCTAAGAGCAATCGCTCTTGCTGTATAATGAAAATTCCTGTAAAAGACAATGCGAATTGGTTTAGGGACTCCTATGCGGGTTCCGTCCAGTGTGCTGATAAATCTCTGTATGAGAAATATATGGCAGCACATAAAGCAGAACAAGTCAAGAAAAGGGAATTTACTACTTTACAAAATGAAGTTTCTGAGTTAAAATCAGATATGAGTGAAATTAAATCACTCTTACTAACGTTAGTCCAAAACAAAACATCATAATGACTGTTGAAAAAGTATCACAAGAAGAGATGCATTCTCAATTCAAGGAGAGATATGCAAAGTTGATTGAAGAAAATCAACAATTGTCTGCGAAAATTAAAGAAAATGAGGTGACTGCACTTAAATTATTGGGTGCTATTGAAACACTAGAATATTTTACAAAGGAAGAGGAAGAGACCGCTTCTACTCCTCCTGATCCAGTTCCATCAGAATAATTTGAAGGGGGCACAGTCCCCCTCTTTTTTTAGCATAAATAATAAATG
>FUFK010043755.1_pt1 | contig 12598 bp, 25 predicted proteins | sample 1021851 | NCBI WGS metagenome assembly FUFK01 (sample SAMEA51879418, study PRJEB19060) | metagenome
GTTTATATCGCTTAAATTCCATTCTCCAAAACTAGGTGTATAATCTAATCCTACTTCTGCTAGTCTTTCCTTCTGTAATCTCCTGATTACACGCATAGGAAACCAACTTGCCATAACAACATCACTCTTGTTGTTTCTGCCAGATTGCTTACTAGCACCTGTAGAAAAATAAATTAGTTGCCTACGATATATATTACTCTTAGTTTCGCTTTCTGCACTACCATAAGGTAAAGAAATTAATTGTTCTCTAAACAATTCTCTCATACTTCCTACACCAAAGATAGGATCAAATTTGTTTTTCTGTGTCTGATGTCCTTCTAAATAAATACCCATTCTTGCACAATACTCTTTTAAATCTTTGTCTTGTCGTATAGCTCTTTGAAAACCATTTTCCTCTATAACCCAATGTGCAAGATTATATTTTTCGTACCAATTCTTTATTGTTTCTTTTGCCTGTATAATCCCACCACCCTGTTCGTTTTCTATATCTACCATATACATTTTGCCTGTTTCATTATTTACAGCCCACAAAAAAGCAGCTTGGTAACCTGTGGATGCAGGGTCTAGTCCTGCTACTAAATGACATCCTGCTGGTATGTGTCCTACAACTCTATTGACATCTCTGCATAAATCTACTTCTTCTACATCAAACATAGCTATACCTTCTGCAAATGCTTTGTTAAGATATACCATTTCAAATATTGCTTTACCACCTGTAGTTTCAGCAGCTTGTAATCGTGATAACAACCACTTGTAACTTCTTTTACTTGCCCATAGCATACAATCTGTATGTAACTCTAATTCGTTTTCTGGCAATACACATTCTGTGCTATGTGCTTCTTCTACTATCTTGTCCATCTGTGGATTTTCTAGTAAAAAGTTATATAAATCTTCGGGGTGCTGTCTTGAACCTATGACAACAATAGCTGTATGTTCCTCTTTACGAGATGACAAAGTAGTTGTCCACCATTGTCTTGTTTGCTCTCTAGCACTAGGTTGTATTGTTGTGCCGTGATCCTCAATGTCATCTGCAATAATCAAATCACAGTCTCTTGATAGAATCTTGCCACCTTTACCTACAGCAACCATTGTTGGTGATTTAATACCTGTAACAGTTCTAGTAGCAACAGTAAACTGTCCTGATGTCCAAGATTTTCCAGATCGTGATTTAGGTTTAAAAGATTCTCCGGGAACGCAAAAATCTTGTATTAATTTTTCGTTGTGTTCTAAATGATCTACAACTGCACCTACTGCATTTTTTGCTATTTCTTCATTACCACCAACCCACATAATTCTTACATTAGGATTTTTACAAATCTGCCATACAGCAAAGTGTGTAAGAAGATCTGTTTTGCCGTGTCGTGGTGGACTTAATATCATTTGCTCTCCACCATTTTCTATTGCATCTAAAATACTTGTAATCCATTTTTTATGAAAATCTGCTGTTTCATATTGTTCGCCTGTTTCGGTTTCAAAATACCTATCTCTAAAATCTTCAAATTTATCTAATGACTTTATTGCTTCTTTAGGTGCTTCCCAATCTTTTGCTGCTTTTATTGTTTCCCGATCTACAAGATACGCCTCGTGCATTTTAGTAACAATAGGATTAGATACCTTTAGTAATTTTGCAACTTCTTGTTTTTGTATATATTTTTTTTCTACTGCTTCTGCATATTCTTTGACATATTCTTCATAATGTTCTCCACGACTAATTGTCATTTGTGTCGTGTATTCTATAGATTTAATTTTCTTTTTTCTTTTGTAATACGCTTTACGATTACATTGATCAGAACAATATATTTTTTTATTTGAATGAGCAGTAAATTTTTTATTGCATCCTTCGTTACTGCAAACTTTTCGTTCTGCCATTATTTTTTGAATCTTTTTTTATAAGATTCCATTTGTTGTTCTGTAAATATAATTCCATTAGGTGATTTATATTTATTATTTTTAAATTTTGTAAATTGCATTATTTTTACTTTGGAAGTCTTTTTATTTTTCCGTTTTCTGTTCTAGCAAATCTTGCATCTTTAGTTTCTCTGCTAGGAATTAAAGTGCCATAATATCTTTTGCCACCCCACATCCAACTTACTTTTCTACCAGCCATTATTTACCTACTTTCTTCATAGCTCTTTTATGTGCTTGTGTAAATGTAGCACCTCTTTTCATACTGTTACGCATATATTCCATATGTTTTTTTGTATGATGTTTAGAATGCTTTTTCATAGTTTGTTGTTGTCTTTTAGTAAGATCAGACATATCTACGCCTTTAATTTTCATAAACTCCTACCAATCCCTACACGCCCAATAACGAGCAGTAGTCTTGTCTTTTGCAGTAGAACACTTATGCCTGGCACGAAATGAAGCTCTTGCTTTAGGATTGCTTTTACGCACAGGCATATTTGGATCTCCAAACATTACCTTCTTAACTTTTCCATTGGACATAACAAAAACCTTTTTAGATTTGCGACCATAACCGGGTTCGCCTTTTCTGATAGCCGTAGGACTATTTAGCTTAACCTTCATTCCACGCCACTCAGCCATTTGTTACTTTTTACCTTTTTTCTTAGATTTCTTTTTCTTCTTCTTATATACGTACATAAGTTTGCTTTCTCCTAACTATACTATATCTTGTATGAGTGATTATATAAAAGGAAATAAATATCCTAATTACAAACCCTCTACTTCATATAGTAGTGGAAGAATTTGTTTGCAGGAAAACTGTAATACTGTTATTTCAAAATATAACAAGTTTAGATATTGTAATGCTCATAAAACAAAAACTTATCCAAGAATAAAAGGTAGGCAAAAACCAGAAGGGTTACAAGAGCCGAAGGCGTAAAAAAAATTTTTTTTATAAACAGTTAGCACAAACACCATCAGTTAGCTGATCTTCCCAATAAGGATTCCAACATTCATCACAGTCCTGTACTTCTATATCCATAACCCTAGACTAGCTAGGGTTTATTGTTAATCAAACAGGGAATTGATACTCATAAGAAATGAGTAATTTTATTATAGATCATAAAATAAATTAAGTCAAAAACAAAACCCTGCTAATCGGTAAGCAGGGCCTTGTTCTGTACAGTCTGTCCATTTACTGTAATGAAAGAAAAAAGAAATAAAGTTAAATCAACGCCAACTGTGTTGTCTTAATGATAAAGCTATCTTTCTATTTTTCCTTAGTTATAGATATTTATTCTTAACTAATACTTAGGACTTTCCTAAGCTAATTTGTATATTAATAAATCTATGATAGTATGACAACACAAACAAGATATTTCTCTGGCTCTTAGGAAAGAAATACCAGATCAAACAACAGGATAAGTGGATTAGCCAGACCATCATAACTAGGGTTAAAGCCTATTACTTCATAATATAAAATAAGTCATAAACAGATTTGTTATCGGTTGGGAGGGATGACACAGGGTAAGTAATATTCTTTCTGTCTTTTTTAAAAAAAAATAGATTATTCTTATCTTATTGAAAGTATGTAAAGAGTGTAAGAATACACTAAAACAACTAGAAGGATCTAACAGGTATTACTGTGATAGTAGCNCCTACCATATGTAGTAGGTCNTTAAANATACACAATATATAGTGCTGTTTTATTTTTATTGTTTTTGTATAGTTTCCTCACATTGATCCTAGGGTTACGTATACGATATACACGCCCTCAAATTAACATATGCAGTTTGTCCTATAATTTGCATTATGTTGCGTTCGTAGGCGTGTTTGTGTGCGTGAATCCCAATTAATCCAACGTTTAAAAGGTTTTGTGAAGTTATGAGGCAAAATATCCCCATTATGTTTTTTTGTGTGCCTAGGTGTCCGTGTTTTAATCAAATGTCCGTGCGACAGTAAAAAGATTTCAAAGAAACTTCCTAAAAATAAAAAAACTCTTACAGTCTTATTTGTGTAATGGAAACAATTAAAAAGATAATCAATAAATTAAAAAATAAGTTTGCCTGGCGGCCCCAAGTAAAATATCCTTCAAGTAAACTTAGACTACAAACTATGAAAGGGAAGAAATGGAAAGATACGAAGTTATGGAAAGCTTAGATAATTTCGCAAAAAAAATTGGTGCAGATAAAACCCAACCATATATGCAAAGCAAAATTGTTATGGGGGTTGGTCGGTCAATTAGATTAATTGAAGAAGCTATCCATCAAAAAATAGGAAATGATTTCTCAACAAAAGAGGGTGAGGAGTTTTCTAAGTTAGTTGATAAAATAAATAACAGTTATTAACAACAAAAAACAATAAATAAATAAAAAAAACCCAATTTAGCATGTGAGCCAAGTTGGGTTTTTTTGTGTAGGAAAATATTAACAAAAACGAAATTTGAAATGCTTTGAAAATAAACAGGGCATTTAAAAGCGATTAGAGAACTTTAAAATTTTGAGCTTAACAAGTGCCCAAGGAGAGAAACCCACAAATAAAGGATATTTAAAAAATTAAATTCTTAGGATCAGCTTGTCAGAAATAAAAAAAAGGTAGTTTATTTAGTTTATTTAATGGATTAAAATTAACTTATGTTAATTAATTCTATGAAAGGGGATTAAATTGAATTACGAAATATGGGAATGGAATTCCAATATGGACGAATACACAAATAAAGGATTATGGAATTTAGATTCTATTAATTCTGAAATGATTGAAAAGGTAGAAGTAAATGACGAGCTTTGTATCTTTTTGAAACCTAATATAAATATTGAAAAGGAGGCTTTTTTAAATGAAAAAGAAGTTTCTTCTTTTCATAGTGGTGGAGGATGTCTCCACTATTTTTATAAAGGGTTTTTAATTGATGCACAAGATGAGAATCTACTTCACGAAATTGAAAAATATTCTTTAGGCACGGAATGTTATTTCGGTTATTACAACGGAGAAAAACAGTTCGGATTTAGTGCAACTCTTAAAGATGGAGTTGAACTATTAGAAATGTTGAATTTTAAAGAATTGGAGGATTTCTAAAAAATGGAAAATACATTTGATCGTGATGTTCTAGATGAAAAACCAAATGACCATTATGAACTTTTGAGAGATTTAGAAATGGATGTTTCATATTTTCATTGTTATTGGGAGGACTCACAGGGCATCTATACGGAGGAAGAATTAAAAAGATTCTTTGAAGAAGTTGGGCAAGGCTACGAGTTCGACCCAAACTCTACACAAGAGAATTCTGATTGTATTGGGTGGGTAATCTACCACTACGACACAAAATTAATTCAAAGTACAAACGAAAAAAACGAATTATCGAATAGTTTAGAAAGAATGTTAGTAAATAATCATTTTGAATCTTTGTATTGGGTAATTAAAGCATTAAACCAAATGGAAAATATTAAAGCTCACGCAGTTTGTCACAATATGACCATTAGGAGAATCTTATAAGATTCTTAGAGGACATTTTTAAAGGTGTCCTCAAAGAACTTTATAAATAAGTTCGGAAAGCGAGTTAAACAAATGGGAGAAAAAACCATTCAGGAAAGGGCGAACGAGTTCGCAAACAATTTCCTGGAGCAAACAAAAAAAGAATTGGCGATAGTTGATTCTGAATTGAACAAAGATAATCCTAATCATCAAATTGTTGATGAAGTTGAGGAATCACTCCGAGAAAATTACGGAGTTGAGGTCAAACAACAAATCGTAATTACGCTTGGTGGTGGAGGTCCTGCCTCTAGAATTATTTGTAATTTTGAGGATCGGGTTTCCAAAATTCAATTTCAGGATTGGTTTGAACCTTGGACAAATGCACAATTAAATTCTGAACAGGAGAAAATTTTGCTTGAATTCTTGGAGAGATATTATCCATCAGAATTATTTGTAAATTAATTACTTCAAGCTAATAAATTTAATTTTGTTAGCTTGTGGGAGTTAATCCAAAACAGAAAGGAAAAAATGTATTTAAATGAAACAGAGTTTTTAATAATTGTTGTTTTGTGTATTTCATTTGGTTATTTTTTAAATAAATTTATAACTATTTTAGAAAAAACATTAGATAGAATTTTTGAAAAATTTAATTTAAGCTAATAAATAAATAAATAAAAAACTAATTCCGGGCTGCCCCTTGCCTGGGATTAGTTTTTTTTATGGGCTGATCTTACGATTTTGTAGGCAAATAAATAATTAACTATGGTTTACTATCTCTACAATGTAGGTATAATGTAGGTTAGTTAATTAAACGAAAGGAAAACAATGACTACCAAACAAGAAACAAAAGATGAATTGTATGGAATTGTTGAAAAATTATTAGGTATTCTTATGGATCTGGGCTATCCGTTTGAACTTAATTCTGATTTAATATGTTCCAAAAATTTATTTGATGAATGTGTTTGCCCTGATTGTAAGAATTGGGGGTTCTATGAAAACTAAATTATATTATAGACAATGCGATTGCTGCAAAAGTGGTATGAGCAAAGGATATATCTATCACGGAGATACATATTATTTTTGTGATGATGAATGTGTAGGCAAATATTTTGGAGATTACAAAGGATTTACTACATTAGAAGATTGGAATAACAACGGCCCAGGATTAACTTGGGAGGAATTTCAAGCTAGTTGGGATAAGATTGATGACAACTCCTATGCATACGATTGGCAGTTAGATATTTGTTCTTATACCGAATGGACCAAAGGTGATGAGCTAGATAGAGTTTACGATCAGCAAGGAAATTCTTATTTAGTTCCTAATGTTATATTTTCAAACAAGTATGAACTTGTTTGTGGAGAGGAAGAATAATGGAAATGAGAATAATAGAAAGTATGTCTGATTTTTTAGAGTGTAGATTGTGTGAAGAACTATACCAAAAAATATCAATGACTAATCGCATTTGTAGTATGTGTATGCAAGTACATAGTAAAGCAGAAATATTAAGTTTATTAGAAGGATAGAAAGGTAAACAATGGAAAAATCACATAGTTGGTCAGATATGGCTAACTTAACACACGAAACACAAGTAATGGAATTTAATTTTTGTTTATGTGAAGAACAAGAACAATTTCCATACGAAGATTGCCCAAAGGAAAGGTAGGCAAATGATGATTACTTGTAATGATTGTAAGTCTGATGAAATTGTTGATGCCGTTTGGGTGTTTGCAAATAGTGAGCAGCTTGATGGTGGAGAAAAGGTAGATGAAATAGAATCCCGGTGTTGGGATTGTGGAAGTGAGGATCTGGATTATGGAGAATAAATGGATTAAAGAGGATGTGTTGGATGCCCTTCAATACATTAAGGACAACGATCCAATTACAATTTACTATGATGTAGGTGGAGATCAGCCATATCAAGAGTTAGAAATTTATGCTATTGGTTTGACTAATACTCCAGGGCCGCCAACGGGAATTGATATTTATGTTAGGAAAGGAAAGTAATGAAAAAGTATAGAGTAAATGTTGTAGGAACAAAGTATATTACAACAGAATCAGAAGAAAAGGCTATTAAACATATGGAGGAAATGTTAGGACACATACATAGCTCTTTAAATATGCAAGTGTTTTCAATAGCAGAAGTAAGATCAGCAGATAAACAAAGTTAATTTAATTAACACTTATTAATTAACGTATGTTTATAATAGATTATATGATAAAACTAGATATGCCAGTAAATTGTAGGCAAATAGTTGTTTCTTTTAACAAATCCTTTAGGATTTTCCCAAGCACAAATGATGTGCAACGATATTGTAGGTATCACAAACTAGAAATAGTATCTGCTGAATCACAAATGGGAAGCTATATAATTACAGTTAAAAAAGCAGATTCAACAATATAAAATAATTTAAGGAAGGAAAGCAAATGGATGAATTGTTAAAAAAATCTATGGATAATATAGAAAAAACTACCAGGACTAGAGAAGTAGAAGATCAAATTTATGTTTTAAAAGAAACAATAGCAGAGATATGGGCAGCAAAACATATTCTGAAAAACTTTACTGATATAAGAAATGAAGCACTTAAAAATTTACATAGATCTGGAGTTTCCGTAAAAGAATTATCTGAAATATCAGAGTTATCCACAGTATTTATACACAGAGTAATAAAATAGCCGACTATCGCTAGTCGGCTATTCCAGAAAGGAAACAATAATGAATAATTCAAATATCGTTTTCTTTTATTATAGTAGAAATTGTCTTATATACAAGGTAACATTGTAGGCACACAGAACAGGAGAAACATAATGGCTAAATTTAATTTAGAAAACTACGAAACAGTAGAGGATAGACTTAAACAATATTGGAAAGATAATCCTAATGGTCGCATATTCACAGAGGTTGTTCACGAAACAGAAGATGGATCGTGTGTAACTATAAGAGCTTTAGTTTATATAGATGCAGATGACAGTAATCCCATATCAACAGGCATAGCACAAGAAACAAAAGGTCAAGGTGGTTTTGCAAACACGGATGCCTGGGTTGAAAACTGCGAAACTTCTGCAATAGGTAGAGCATTAGCTAATTGGAAGTATCAAGGTAGCAGTAAAGCTAGACCAAGTAGAGAAGAAATGTCAAAAGTAGGTAATCAAAAACCAGATCAACAAACACCTAAAAAAAAAGAAGTAGCACAAGAGAGTACGAAATCCCCTTCTAGCTTGACAGAGCCACAACTAAAAGAAATGGTATTTAGTATGTGCAACGAGGACAAAGACTTTGCTAAGAAGTGTTATCAAACACAGATGACTAGATTCAAAATGGACAAATCTATTAGCGACAATGTAGGGGATTGGTCTAACGAAAATGTAGATAAATTTCTTAAACTTGTTGAAGATTATGTAGATAAATTTAAACAAGAATTTGAAGATAGAGCAGGAAATAGTGAGGTAGTTAATACTATTATAGAAACATTAGGTAGTGTAGATAAGAAAGAAAGTGAGGAAGATATGGCTGATATACCTGAAGGTAAATGGATGGAAGATGCAATTAGTGATGGACAAAAAAACTTTATTAATAGTTTAATTACACAAGCTATTGATGCAGGACTTGATGAGCTAGGTGCAGAAGCTAAAAAGTATTTAGCTAGTGGCGAAGCTACTAAAGGTAATGCTAGTGCTATGATTGACAAGCTAAAGAGTGCGTTGTCTTAGTTGTGGTATAGGCGAAATAGATATGTTTGGTGAGCCAACATATATTGTTGATACAAAATGTAAGGAATGTAGGGATATAATTAATGAGAATAGGTAGTTTGTTTAGTGGTATTGGTGGTATTGAATACGGATTACAAAGATCTGGTCTTGCAACATCTCACGAATGGATGATAGAAATGGATAAGTTTTGTTGTTCTGTATTAGAAAAAAATTTTCCTGATGCTTTAGTAATTAACGACAAAGTAGAAAATATAAATCCAATAGACTTACCAAAAATAGATGTATTAACGGCAGGTTTTCCCTGTCAACCTGTATCAAATGCAGGTAATAAAAAAGGAGTTAATGATGAAAGATGGTTATGGGATGAAGTATGGAGATTTATTGATGTACTACGACCACAATACTTCATCTTGGAAAATGTGCCAGGATTATTTACAGCGAACAAAGGGAAAGCCTTTGAAAGAATTATCAAAGATATTGCCAAGAGCAGGAGCTATAGATTTGAATGGCAAATTATATCAGCAAGATCAGTTGGTGCAGCACACCTTAGAAAAAGATTCTTTGGAGTTGGCATCTTGGCAAACACCAAACACAATGGATCATCTACCACCGAGAACAGGCAAGGCCCTGGAGAACGCACTATATCGTGGCGACAAAGAGAGGAAGTCCAAGAGAAAGATGTCAGGAAATCTAAGGGAGAATCCAAAGATATGGAGTACACCATTAGCAAGTCAGACACCGAAGCCAATAAACAATTACGCTCCATCAGTACGAGCAGGGAAAAGGAACTCAACATTGGAGATGGAGTTAGGAGAGAAGAATCCAGAGATGATAGGCAAGAGGCTGAACTATGGATGGGTAGGCAGACTAATGGGTTTCCCNGATGGATGGCTAGATTAGGTATGACAAATGTTTGGCATCATACATTAGATAGTTTTCCTACTGCAGCTGCAAGAGATTGGAAAGAAACTTATGGTACAGTTCTTACAGGTTCTAAAACATCTAAAAGAAAAACTTTGCCTCTTGAAATTTTTAGAAAACTTAGAGATGAAATAAAAGATTTTGCTATGTGGGAATATGGTATGCCTAGATCAGCACAAGATTATCCAAATCGTAAACCTATATTAATGGCGTTAGGTAATGCAGTAGTACCACAATGTGCAGAGTTAGTGGGTAGATTAATATTAAGGGCTGATCAACAAGGTGGTTTGGTATTTGACACGGAGATTAAAAATGATAATACAAATACTTACTAGGCACGGAGAATACTTTGATATAAATATTATGGAAAAACCAAAATATATTCCTGTAGATGTAGAAGTAATTGAAATAGATCAGGAGGAAGAATGAAACAAAAAGAAATAATAGACAAGTTAAACGAGATATATCCTGGACTTAACTTAGTAGAAGTAGCTGATCGGTACAGTACTTATGATGCAGAAAACAATAGATACATTGTAGAGGTTAAATCAAGAGATAAACAATACAGAAGTTGGGCTATTGAAAAGAAAAAGTTTGATAGCAACATTGTTAAGTCAGTAGAAACAGGCAAGATGTTTGTATATCTTACAGAGTATGATGGAAAAATTATGACTTGGAACATACATAACTTAGTGCGTAAAGGTTATGACTTTCAATGGTCGCCAATACGAATGCCACAAACAACAGAGTTTGAAGATAATAAAACTGTTACAAAAGTGGTAGGATTTTTATACGAAGGTGCAGCAAAGATACATAAGGAGGAAGAATGTCTAAAGTAAAAATAATTGATGTAATGTTAAGCAAAGCAACAACAGGTATGTTGATTGCAGAGTTGTTAGGTAGAAAAGATGACAAGGATCAGCCGTTATTTATGGGCAAAAGCATAATACTATCTAATGGACAAATACAACTATTAGCAATACTGCCAAATGTGCAGGTACTTACAACAGTAGAACAAGAAGAAGAATGAATTGTATAGAGTGTGGCGAACCACCACAAACAACATTAAATTTTGATGGTAGATGTGTTGGTTGTATTGCTTATATGATTGAGGATTGTGTCTAAACTATCCTGTAATTATCCCAACCATCTTTATTAACTGTAAAACATAACACACCAGGATCGTTCCATAGTCCTGTTCTCGCAGTAAAATCTTTACTTGCATCTATGCTTGGACATTGAAACCAAGTACGCCTACCTTGTCGCAGTAATCTAGGGTGATGATAGTGTCCTGTTACAAGTATCTCGGCTGCACCACTAGGCAACCAACCAAACATCTGTCCTTGCCACCACTTCATTATCTTACCCTCTGGACCTGCTCCACCACCTGTCATATGTCCGTGTGTGATAGCTACACCTTTACCTTTTATATCTAGCAAGTGATGATAGTCAGTAGGTAGTATGACATTTACTTTGTTATATCTATCGTTCTGTGCAAGTATCTCTTTAACTACTTCAAAGTGCATCATATCAGAGTTGTCTAACCTATCAGATAACACTTGACCTTTGCTTGATCTGGTCATCTCTCCGTGATTACCACCTATACCACACACAGTTATCTTGTCTGCAAGTGGTAGAAATGTATCAATAGTTTTCATAATCATACGCCTGGCTAATTGATACTGTTGTGATAGCGATAACTCTACATTAAAAGGCATAGAACTATAGAAAGATTGGTCGCAGTTCTCTGTCAAGTCGCCTAATCCTAATAAATATATTTCATCTATTTCTGTACCTGTCTTGCGTAGTGCCTTAACCTGATTTACCCCCTTAATAAGAGCTTCCTCGTAGCGTTTAAGGGTATTCTCAACGCCATAATCAGCTTTACCTAACTGCCAATCAGCCATTGTCCATATAAAAGCAGTATCTCCACCAAAATCTGTGTCTTTTAACTTAGGTTTTCTACTGTACTCCTTAACAAGTTTGTCAAAATATTGGTCTAATGCAGGGTTCTTACGCTTTACAACCCCCTTAAATGCAAAAAAGGTGGTTGTTCTACCACCTTTTAGCTGTCCTTCCCAGCTACTAGCACGAACTGTGCCTTCTATTTGATAATATTTAGGGTCAAAACCCCAACCTCTAAGTATGTCATCATACTTATTTTTATAATCTGGATCAGTACCTACATAGGTTACTTCACCTTTGCCTGTGGATTCATCAAACTCTATAGAGGGTTGCCACCCAGATTTATAGTAGTTATTACCTAGTTCCTGTGTCATATTTAGCCCTTTCTGTTGAGCTAATTATACACAGGAATTAGGACAGAATCTACTTACTGATTTGTTTTTTAGCATAAGTCTTGACAACTGCTAAAGCTGCTCCACCACCAGCTAATGCAGCAAGTTGAACAGTATCGGCATCAACAGATACCAATGGTGCAACGACTAACGCTCCAAGAAATGCTTCAACGAAAGTCCAAAAAGTTCTTTCAAGCATATCTTTAAGTTCTTCACTCATTTTATACTCCCACGAATCAGACCAAGGTGTCCACCATACATCTTTCTTAAATGTACCATCTTGGTTTCTTGCTCTTTTATA
>FUFK010017093.1_pt1 | contig 12597 bp, 5 predicted proteins | sample 1021851 | NCBI WGS metagenome assembly FUFK01 (sample SAMEA51879418, study PRJEB19060) | metagenome
GAGGCTCTAACTATCAACCAATCTCTACATCTTTTGCCAATGTTCCAATTCTCGGAGATGGATCAGGAGGAAAGGCAACAATTACGGTTGATTCTTTCGGAAAGGTATCTGAAGTATTTGTTACTGACGGAGGAGAAGGATATACCCACGGATCAATACAGTTCTTCCCAGGCGCTCCTGGCTCTGAGTCTGGCGGTGTTCTTGCTAACCTTACCAATACTGGAATCGGAACAACCTCCAATGCAGGGTTCAGTGTAATTATACCACCAAAAGGCGGACATGGATATGACATCTATAGAGAGTTAGGTGCATACAGAGCGTTACTATATTCTAGATTTGAAACATTAGAAACTAACCCAGATATCATTGAAGGTAATGATTTTGCTAGGGTTGGATTAATAAAAAATCCCACCGTGTTTGGTAGTAGTACAGAATTACTAGACACCGCTATGGTTAGTGGTCTAAAAGCAGTTAAACTTGCTGGTGTAACAACAGCAACAACCTATGCTGTTGACTCTGAGATTACACAGACAGTTGGTGTTGGTTCTACTGCGATTGGATATGTTGCATCTTGGGATAAAGTTACTGGAGTGTTGAAGTATTATCAACCAATGGGTCTTGCTTCTAGTGAAACTGGATACAAGATTATTCCTTTCACTTCAAATCCTGATGCTGGATATGGACTTACGATTAGTGGATCATCAGTGGTTGGTTCTTTATTAGAGATTGATACGGCGTATAACGGTGTCAGTACCTCAATAAATAATAAAGTATATCAACTTGGTATGAGTTTTAGTGCTGGTATATCATCAGCGGAATTTAATACTAAGTCAGGTGAAATAATTTATATTGATAATAGAACTGCAATTCCTCGTTCTGCAAGTCAGAAAGAAGACATCAAAATAGTGCTGGAGTTTTAAAGAAAAATGCCACAAAATACCAACTTAAATTCATCTCCATATTTTGATGATTTTAATGAGTTAAAAAACTACCAAAGGGTACTATTCAAACCAGGCTTACCTGTACAGTCTAGAGAACTTACAACACTTCAATCTATTCTACAGAATCAGGTTGAAAAGTTTGGTAAGCACTTTTTTAAAGAAGGTTCTGTCGTTATTCCTGGCCAACTTGCATATGATAACGAGTATACTTGTGTTCAAATTGATGACAGTCACTTAGGTATTCCTGTATCTCTTTACTTAGAAAATTTAAAAAACAAAAAAATTAAAGGTGAAACTAGTGGTGTTACTGCAAAGGTAGAAGGATATATTACAAATAGAGAATCAACAAGAGGAGCATATACTTTATACATCAAATATCAAAGTTCTAGTGATACTGATTTCTCAAGAAAAACATTTGCAGATGGAGAGAACTTACTTTTAGAAGAAGATCTAAACTACTCTCTTTCTAGTATCAGATCTGGTGCTAGTTTTGCAACAACACTTATATCAAATGCAACTGCAACTGGTGCTGCAGCAAAAATTGCATCTGGTGTATATTTCATTAGAGGATTTTTTGTAACCGTTTCAGATTCAACAGTAATTCTAGATCAATATTCTAACACACCTTCATATAGAATAGGATTACTGATAACTGAGGAACTTGTAACTGCTTCTGCTATAGACAATGATCTATATGATAATGCAAGAGGATTCTCAAACTTTGCAGCGCCTGGTGCTGACAGATTTAAACTATCTACATCTCTAATTAAGAAATCTCTTACAGATCTAAATGATGAGAACTTTGTAGAATTGATGAGAGTGGAGAATGGAGTTTTACAGAAGTTTGTTAAGTCTGGAACTAATCCTGATAATTTAATTCGTGATGAGTTAGCAAGAAGAACATTTGATGAGTCTGGAAACTATTATATCAACCCATTCCCAATATCAACTAAAGAGTGTTTAAACAATAGAATAGGAAACGATGGAGCATTCTACTCTAGTCAATTAACACAACAGGGAAATATTCCATCGGATGACTTAATGTGTCTGTCCATAGGGCCAGGAAAAGCATATGTAAGAGGATATGAAATAGAAACTCTTAATACCACAACTGTAGATGTTCCTAAACCTCGCACCACTCAAAAGATTGTCAATGAGGCGTTACCATTCAGTGTAGGTAGACAAGTTGAACTTAATCATGTAAGTGGTTCACCTCCAATTGGTGTTGGAACAGATTCTCATGTAAACCTATTCAATAAAAGAACAGTCACAGTTGGTGAAGGTAATGGAACCCAAGTTGGTGTTGCTAGAGTTTATGACTTGAAATTGAAAAATGTAGGTTATGCTGATTCCTCTACTGTCTTTGAATCATCTCTGTATGACGTTCAAACGTTTACATATCTACAATTAAATACACCAACTACTGTGCCTCTTCCAGCNTATATTGAGGGACAAAACAGTAATGCTGTGGGATTTGCATATACATCTTCTAACAACTCTAGTCAAATTACTTTATATCAAGTGAATGGACAATTCCAAGTTGGAGAAGAAATTTTTATTAACGGTGTTACTGCTTCTAGAAGCATTACGGAAGTAGAAGACTATGGAATGGAAGATGTCAAACAATTAGTTGGAAATGATCCAACAAATTACAAGTTTAGTGCAGATCCTATCTTAAGTCTTGGTCACTTGATTGCTCCTATTGCAACACAATTTACAGTAAGTGCCAAGTCTGGCGGTGCATCTACAATCACATCTCCAAGTGCAAACTTTGCTAATATTGGAATTAAAACTGGTGATATTATTCAATACAGTGTTTCAGGCAATACTGTACCAACTTACAATAGTGTTACTGCTAAAACTTCAACAAGTATATCTCTTGAAGCTATATCTAATGTAACTAATGTATGTTCTGGTGAATTACCATCTACTGATACAACAGTAAATGATTTATTTAAAGTAACTTTAGAAGTTAAGAATAACTCTAAGGCATTTTTATTCAGTGATTTAACAAAAAATAATGTTGCAAGTGTAGATACAAATGGCGCTGATCTCATCATCAAAAAATCATATAATGTAACTGTGGCAAGTAATGCTTTCAGTGGAACATTAGAGACTGATGCTGATTTAACTTTAGAACCTTTTGATGAAGAAGATTACAATTTGACATTCAAATCTACTGGTGTAGTAGAACCACTTACTAATCAGAAACTAACAGTCAGTGGTAGAACAGTCACTTTATCTGGATTAGACACTGCTTCTGGTGCTGCTGTGTTAACAGTAACTTGGAAGAAAGTAAATGTAAAACCAAAATCTAAGGTATTTAAGAGAGCAACAACATATACAGTTAATCAATCAAATAAAACCCAGTCAGGCACTGGATTAATGAAGTTAAATGATGGATTAACATATAGCACAACCTATGGTAATAGAGTTCAAGATAGAAGAATATCTTTGGGAGTTTGTGATGTTGCATATGTTCTTGCTGTATTAGAATCATCCACAACATCAGATCCACAATTCCCAGTTCTTCAACTTACTAATTTAAACTCTAACATCTTAAATGCATTACAGGGAGAAGCTATAATTGGTAAGAGTTCTGGTGCATCTGCTATTTTTGTTTCTACAAATGGTAGTAATGAAGTTGATTTTGTTTATCAAAACGAAAACACTTTCCAAGTTGGTGAAGAAGTTACTTTTGAAGAGACAAATGTTCAAGGTATAGTTCAGACATTTATTCCTGGCGACAGAGATATTAGAAATAACTTTACATTTGATCCTGGCCAGAGATTAGACTATGTTGATTTCTCAGCTATCGAAAGGAAACAAGGTTCTGAGGCTCCTACTAGAAAATTAACTATTGTTTATAACAATTATGTTATTGACGATTCAGACCCAGGCGATTTTGTAACTGTAAACTCGTATGATTCTGATTTATATTCCGATTCTCTACCTTTTATTGGGGGAAGATATGGTTCAGATATCATTGATTTAAGACCAAGAGTTGTTGGATCAGTTGCTGGCAGAGCTCCTTGGGAGTTTAGTGCTAGACAGTTTGTGCCTGGATCATCATCCTCATCTCATATTGTCGCAAAAGATAAATCTTTCAACTTATCATATGAATATTACCTTGGAAGAATTGATAAGTTATTCCTAAGTAAAGAGGGTATCTTTACTTTATCTCAAGGTGTTCCATCTGAGTTACCAAAACTTCCAAACACTATTGATAACGCTTTAGAAGTTGCAACGATTCAACTTCCTCCATATGTCTATGATACTAGAGAAGTAGGTTTAACTCTTGCCAAGTATAAGAGATATCGAATGAAGGATATCAATCAACTTGAAAATAGATTAAAGAACGTTGAATATTACACTTCATTGTCTCTACTTGAAGTAGAAACAGGTTCAATGTCTCTTAAAGATCCTCAGACTAATCTTGATAGATTCAAGTCTGGTTTCTTTGTTGACAACTTTAAATCCGTATCTAGTGGTGATGTAACTAATAGACAATACAAATCATCTATTGATGCTGTTGAAGGTAGATTAAGACCACAACATTACACAACATCTATTGACTTATTACTAGGATCGGAAGCAATTGTTGGTGCTGCAACATCTTCAAACCCATCGGCTGATTTCAGATATGCAGAAGATCTTGGTGATTCAAACGTCAAGAGGATTGGCGATGTCGTATGTTTAAATTATGATGATACTATTTTCCTAGAAAACAAGTTTGCAACTCGTATTGTAAACGTAAACCCATTTGCTGTTGTTAACTGGATCGGACAGGTAGAATTAAATCCTGCCACAGATACATGGATTGAAACTAGAAGAACTGCTGCTACCTACGATATTGAAGGTAGTTTCAACTCTACGATGGGAATCACTGGAGCTGATAGTAATACTGGTCTTTCACCTGTTGATTGGGGTTCATGGGAAACCACTTGGACTGGATCAAGTTCAACTCTAGGGCCAACACTTTACAGCGATACTAAGACTAAACTCACTAGTTCTTCAACGGTAAGAGGTAAGTATGTTTGTGGTAGAGGTATTCCTATTACTACAACTAAAAACTATCAGGATGCAAAGACTGAGTTTAAAGAAGAGACAACTACAACTACTACAAACCAAACAAGACAAGGTATACAATTCCGTGTTGGTGAAAGATTTGATACCACAAGTCTAGGTGATAAGGTTGTAAATACAGAAGTTATCGCTACTATGCGATCTAGAAATATTGAGTTTGTTACTAGAAGACTCAAGCCTAATACAAGACTCTATCCATTCTTTGATAATATTGACATGCAAAAGTATGTCATACCTAAACTTGTAGAAATTACAATGGTGAGTGGTACATTTGGTGCTGGTGAAATTGTAGAAGGAAGTCGTCCAAATAGTAATACTGATGCAATTAGATTCAGACTTGCAAATCAGAATCACAAATATGGGCCATATAATAATCCTTCCCAAGTTTACAAACAAAATCCATATGATCCCGCTTCTAGTATTTCATCCACATATTCATCTACAACTACAATACTAAACGTAGATACTGCATCACTAGAATTGCAAGCTGCATCTGGTTTTTATGGATATATTGCCAATGGTATGAAGTTAATTGGTCAGTCTAGTGGCGCTATCGCAATAGTAACTGCGATTAGACTAATTACTGATAAATCAGGAACACTCATTGGATCATTATTCTTACCCGATCCTACAGTTCCTTCTGCACCCACATTCAGCACAGGTACTAAGACATTTACATTGTCAACAAGTTCTACCAACTCAACTATTTCAGGATTCACAGATAGTTCAGGAGAGGCGACTTTTACAGCATCTGGTACGTTACAAACTGTAGAGGCATCTACTTTGAGAATGAGAAATGCAGATGTTCAAAGAATACCTCAATCCGAAGATAGAACTCTTACAGACACAAGTAAGAGGTTGACTGTAGGCACTACATTTACAAATAGATCTACTACTCAAACAAGATGGGTTGACCCTCTTGCTCAGTCATTTGAAGTTCCCGATATCAATGGTGTATTCCTTACCAAGTGTGATGTTTACTTCCAAGCAAAAGATACAAATCAACTACCAGTTACTTTACAGGTAAGAACATTGAAGATAGGTTTACCTACACAAGAAATCTTACCATTTGGTGAATGTATTCTTGATCCTGATCAGGTAGTTGTATCAGATGACGCATCTGCTAAAACAACATTCACATTCCCTTCACCTGTTTATTGTGAGGGTGGAGGTGAATTTGCTTTGGTTCTTCTATCTGCATCTAATGAATATTTTGTTCATATCTCTAGGATGGGAGAAGAGGATATAACCACTGTTAACTCGGCAGACTCTGAAAAGATAATCGTATCCCAACAACCTTTACTTGGTTCATTATTCAAATCACAGAACGGTGCTACATGGGATCCTAGTCAGTTAGAAGATTTGAAATTTGAATTATACAGAGCAAACTTCACAGAATCTGAGGGTAGAGTAAACTTCTATAACCCAGATCTTGATATTGGAAACAGACAAATTGTGTCTCTTGCACCAAACCCAATAGACATGCTTGCAAAGAGTGCTGTTATTGGATTAGGAAAGAGTTTGACATCAGCAGAACAAGCTGGTTTGACAGAGGGAACTACAATATATCAACAAGCTAATCCAAACTTTAGTGCTAACTTAACTAAAGTTCTAGGTGCGATTGGTGTTGGTAGTGATCTTACTATNACTANTGGTGGTAGTGGGTTTTCTGCAACANCTGTTGTTTATTCTAACGTGCCACTCATATCAAAATTTGGTAGAGGATCAGGTGCAACTGTCAACTTAACTGTTGATAATAGAGTAGCTACAGCTGCAACTGTGGCAATAGGTGGAACTGGTTACGCAGCTGGTGATGTATTGACAGTCGATGCATCTAATACAGGTGGATTTGGTAAGGATTTATTACTATCAATTCCAAATAATGTCGGTGTTATCAGTGCTTTCAATACTTTGGTTATTGATAATATTCAAGGTATACCAAAAGTAGATTCATCTTCTTCTGTTGTATATGTTGGTGGTAGTGGAACAAGTATTGTAAATGGTGGTTCTATTAACTTCCTTAATAATATCACTGATGGACTACATTTCCGTGTGAGACATTCAAATCACGGTATGTACTCTCCGTTAGACTTAGTTACTCTTTCTGGAGTTGAGTCTGATGTTAAACCAGAGAAGATTACATCTACAATAGATTCATCTAGCACAGAGGATATCACTGTATCATCTATTGGAATCTTTACATCATTTGAAAATTTAGAGGTTAATAATTCAAATCCAGGCTACCTTAAGATTGGAAATGAAATTATAAAATATACTGGTGTTACAACCACAACTTCAACCTTGAATAATATTACAAGGTCGATGGATGAAACTAAAGCTGGAGATTATAGTATCAATGATAAAATATTCAAATATGAATTGAATGGCGTGTCTCTTAGGAGAATAAATGCATCTCATAGATTCTTAGATACTGATAGTGCAATCTATCCAGTAGATGTTGACTCTTATTGGATTAAGGTAGGAGTGTCAAGTCGTGGAGTAGATAGATCCACTGGAAATTCTAGTGGATTCCCAGAACTATTCTTTAGTGAGAATAAATCTGGTGGTAGTTATGATCAAGCATTTGTTCAAGTTGGAGTTCCATATGGCCCTATGGCAACACAGAATATACCATTCAATATCGTTAGACCTAACGTAGCTACACTACTTCCAGAGGGAACTGATATAAGTGCAAGAATTAGAACTTTCAGTGGAAATAGTCCTGATGGTAATTTGCAAGCGTTTGTTGATCAAGGATACGAACCAGTATCATTACAAAGTAATAATTATCTTAGCACTCCTAGAATTATTGCTTCTAAACAAAATGAATTAGATAAATTAATTGATTTTGAGGGTAGAAAATCATTTACTTTACAAACCTTCCTAAACACAGAAGATCCTAAAGTAAGTCCTATGATTGACTTGGATAGAGTCAATATGATTACTGTTATGGATAGGATAAACTCTAAGATAACGGATTATGCAACAGATCGTAGAGTAAATTCAATAGACCAAGATCCTAGTGCTGCAATTTACTTATCTAAAATTGTAAATCTTGAAAAGGCTGCAGATGGATTGAAGGTTATGTTTGATGCTTATAGACACTCAACAAATGATATTCGAGTTCTATACAGAATATTCAGAATTGATGCTCCTCCACAATACCAGTTATTTGAACTGTTCCCTGGCTTCAATAACCTAGATGTTGATGGTAGAGTTATAGATCCATCGAAAAATGATGGTAGACCTGATAGAAGAGTTCTCTCATCTTCCACAGAGTCAGATTACAAAGAATATGAGTTTAATGCTACTAATCTTCCACAGTTTAATGGATTCCAAATCAAGATTGTAATGTCTGGTACTAACTTCGCTTATGTTCCTAAGATCCGTGATTTACGAGCAATTGCATCCATCTAATGAATAAGATAAAAGTAAAAGATAGTGGATCTCTTTATAGAGATGAAGAATCAGGTGCAATCTTAAATTGTTCTGATTCTGAGTATGATCGTTATTTAAAATTGAAACAACAAAAGTTGAGAGAGTCGAACGAAATGGATAAACTAAAGAATGATGTTGATGAACTTAAAGATATGATGAAACTAATTTTAAACAAATTAGATAAATAACTAAAACCTCCCTTTGACAGATGACAGCAAGGAACATCAATTTAGTTTTAGATCAAGGTGTAGATTTTGAAGCAACTTTTACTATCAGAAATGAAGATGCAAGTTCTTTAAACCTAACTGGTTACACTGGAGAAGCTAAAATAAGAAAACACCCTGCTGCAACAAAGTTCAATTCTTTTGTTGTGTCATTCCCTAATAGGGTAAATGGACAGATAAAGGTAGCTTTGGCTAGTACAATTACTACGACCATAGAAGGCGGTAGGTATGTGTATGATCTAGTTTTAACTTCGCCAAATGCGTATAAAACTAGGCCAATACAAGGAAATGTTTTAGTAATTCCAGGCGTAACGTAATGGCAGATTATCTAGTAACGTTAAATGAACCTGGCAAGTATAATGTCGGTGTAGACTATGAGATTCCCTCAAAGTCGATCCAATATGGTAATATCATTATTGGAAAAACACCAGTACAAGACGGTACTGAAACTACATTTAACCTAAATGATCAAGGAGCTCCATATAATGCTAACAATAATCAACAACTTATTGTTACTAAAAATGGTCTTTTCTTAGATCCTTCAAACGATTATAATATATCTGGTGATAAGATTGTATTTACAACACCCCCAGCTGTAAGTGATGATGTGGTAATCATTGCCCTTGCTGCAGTTGCAGATTTAACAAGGACTGTAAATTACGTTATTGATAGTGGAAGTCTTCCAATGCAAGTTGGAGACAAAGGTAAACTTACAATAGATGTTACTGGAGTCATAGAGAATATAAGAGTTTTGGCAGATCAAACAGGTGATATAGTCCTTGATATTGGTAAAGCTTCGTTTGCAGATTATCCAAATTTCAATAGTATAACTGCTGCACAGAGAGTTCAATTATCTAATTCCAATAAATACTTTGATGATGTCCTAAATAATTGGACAACAACTATCACAGCTGGAGATATACTCCGATTTGATGTGATTAGTGTGAATAATATTAGGAGATTACTAATCTCTCTAAAATTAAAATTATAAATACATTTAGTTCTTAGTTCAACTAGACCCCTAGAGGTAGTTTTTCAATGGCATTACTCGTTCCTAATATTGGTGAAATTGAGTCGCTACGTTATCTGATTTCTCAGAATAACTTTGTCGCAGATTTAGAAGATACATCACCGCGAAATCTTGTATTAAAACTTTTTACAAGTAACACAACTCCTGCCGAGGGGGATGTTCCGTCTGCAACAGCGTATTTTGAACCATATATTGACGGAAACGTTAATGGTTACGGTACTACTGCAAACACTGGTTATCCTGTTTGTGTAAACAACAGATCTGACCAAGATTACAACCAGCAGTACGGTATTCTGTTAAACGGATCTAGATGGGTAATTAAGAACGTTGGATCTGGAACAACTGCTACATACCCAGAACAGACTTTTACTTTCACTGGCCCTGCTGGAAACATCTACGGTTACTATGTAACTCGTGCAAATAACATGCCTGTTGCAGTACAGGGTGTTGTGCATGGTGCAAGTGTTGGTATTGGAACCACAGTTACTAAAGGTAATAACACTGACCCAACTATCGGTATTGTTGGTAACTCTTACCTTACAATTGACCCACAAGTTAGTATCGATGATCTAACTCTCGGACAATTCGTTGCTGGTAACGCTGGTGTTGCAACTGGAACGAGAATTATCGGTATTGACCGAAGTTATCGAACAATTTACCTAGACAAACCTCTAGTTGATAACATACAGGTTGCGACTGACCCATCAGTTACATTCAGTTTCGGTAAGATCTCTATTACTAACCACGGACTAAAGGCTGGAGACATTCTTTATGTTAGCGCTGGTACAGGTAACACAACTCTCGAATCTAATGTTTACACTGTCTTTGACGTACCAAACGCAGATGAGTTTACAACAACTCCATCTATGACTGCTACATCTAACGGTGTTCTTGGACTTAACACTGCGACTCTTTACAGTTCTATCATGTATGCTGAAAGATTCACAAACGGCCCATACAACATTCAGAACAACGGAGACCAAATCAAGATTACTCTAAACGTCGCACTCGACTAATAGAAACACTAAATATCAATATGTGGACTCTGCTTTATANCTAAGGCAGGGTCTTTTTATTCGGGGATCTCCTTGACCGTATACACCTATGACAATACGAAGATAGATGTATTCACTACATTTGACGGTGGCAATATCACCGTCGGGTCAGTGGAGAATATTGACTATGGCGATATAAATCAACATGTAGAACCCGAAAGAGATTCAGATTTTTTCTTTGTAAATGATAGAGGATTAATAACAGCGACAGCAGATATACTACCATTTGGCCCAATAGAAGTAGTAGATGGAAGAGATGAGTTTGGTAGAAGTAGATCACAGTGGATTCCAGAGAACGCAAATACTGTACTGTTTGATGTAAATGACTCTGCACTAGAGTCAGCAGTAACGCCTTGGGTTGGTACTGGTACAATTCATGAGTTTGGTAACGGTCTCGAAAGAGTCGTTATACCAGATCTCGGAGCGGCAGGGCCTGTCATCTTTATCCCATCTGGGACTGCAAACGAATCTATATCAAAAGCAAACTACGATGGTTCTGGTGTTATTGCCAAGTCTGGCTTATCAGTAACCGATCTAGACCAAGTTTATCCTTATGATGGTAGTGGTACACTAAACGTAAGTGGTGCAACTACAACACCTTATAATGAGGCATATCTCCCTGTAATCAAAAATGCCTTTAGAGTTAAAGGTGGAGATACCAGATTATTTGACGTTGAGAAAGTTATATACAATTACGCCAGAAGTGTTTCTGACGTATTCGAGAAAGAAGATAACGGAACAATTACAGTTAGAGAAGGTGCGTCCTTCGATAATCTCGATGTTACATTTGACGAGATTATCACAGATCCCCTTGGAAAGGAGAGATCATTCTCTGACGAGGATCAGGTAGAATTTGCAAGTTACGGAAATATATTAGATACACCTACATCTGCTGAAGATTACGGTGTAATAGAACAACAACTACAAGGCGGAATATTCTTCGACGAATATCAGGCAACCTTTGTCAAGGGCAACGATGCCATTGTCAGAGGATATACTGGTTCTGGTACATTCAAGAAAGAAGGAAGTCTCGATCTCAAAAATACATATGTATTCTCTGGATCTGGAACTGCCACATTCTCTGGAACCAACTTCTTCAGTCAGGCTCCACAAAGCACAATATTCGGTGTTGGTGATAAAATTACTGCATCTGGTAGTGCAAATGAGGCCTTTGTCCCTGCAACTGTTGATAACACCGTTCTCTTCGATATCTCTGGAACTGGTGGTCAGGTTAGATCTGTTGAAACTGCAGCTTCAACTGCACTTATCAGACCAGCTGGTTCTGTTTCTGGTATTAAACTTACTCTTGGTGTCGGTGCTAGAACTGTACTATTTGATGTTAGTGGTGGTGCCACTGATGTCACAATCGCAAGAGCAGATGGAAATGTCAATCTCTTCGATATCACTGGTGGAATGTCTCAGGGCATTCCTGTCTACACTCCCTCATGGTTCTCTCCTCTTGGAGATCAGGTTACAGAAGAACTCGATTGGGGTCTTATTACTGCTACTCCAACTCAACCTTACGAGGATTGGGGTGTTGTCAATACAAACGACGAGACTATACCCAAATCAGCAGAGAACTGGGGATTATTACTTCCAGAGTTCAATTACGTTCAGATTGGTGGTCAACATTATCCAAACAGAGATATCACATTCTCTACTGGAGAATCCAAACTGGTTGTCGATACTGGAGATATCACAGATATTGCAACATTCCTACTTTCAGAAGATCTCGATATTGCAGCTGCAATTCAATACGAATCCTCTGGTATTACTGGTATTGCTACCTACAAAGGTGCCTTCAACTTCAGTGGTGCAAACTG
>FUFK010718745.1_pt1 | contig 12592 bp, 10 predicted proteins | sample 1021851 | NCBI WGS metagenome assembly FUFK01 (sample SAMEA51879418, study PRJEB19060) | metagenome
CGATTATACGATTGGCTTAAAATTTAATCTTTTGTGGTAAAATTTTTGTATGCCACTAACTACATTAAATTTTAAACCGGGTATCAACAAAGAAGAAACTGACTACGCAAACGAAAACGGTTGGGTAGATGGGAATCTTATTCGGTTTAGAAAAGGCAGGCCAGAAAAGATTGGTGGCTGGGAAAAGCAGTCTGACACAAACACTTACCTAGGATCTGGCAGAGCTTTACACAGCTGGATCTCTCTCGGCGGGGCGCGATACTTGGGTATCGGCACGCACCTCAAATATTATATCGAAGAGGGCGAGGCCTACAACGATATAACTCCCATAAGAGTTACTACAAGCGCCGGAGACGTTACGTTCAGCGCAACCAATGGATCCTCTACATTAACCGTAACTGACGCTTCACACGGCGCGTCAACGGGCGATTTTGTGACTTTCTCTGGCGCGTCTTCTTTGGGTGGATTGGTGACAGCCGCTGTTATCAATCAAGAATATCAAATACTTCTTGTTACCGGAACAAACACGTACACCGTCACCGCTAAGGACACTAGCGGTGCAGAGGTAACAGCAAACGCAAGTGACAGTGGCAACGGTGGAAGCAGCGTGGTCGGCGCTTATCAAATTAACACTGGTTTGGACGTTTACGTGCCTAGCACTGGNTGGGGTGTTGGTGCGTGGGGCGATGGCACGTTTGGTTCATCTTCTGCGATTACATCAACCGGGCAGCTAAGGCTATGGACTCACGACAATTTTGGTGAAAATTTGATTATCAACCCAAGAGGTGGCGGTTTATACCGATGGGTTGAAAACAACGGCTTGTCTATTAGAGCGTTAGAGCTGCAAGGTATTAGCGGAGCAAGCAAAGTGCCTACTTTGGGCTTACAAGTAATAACCAGCGAAGTAGACCGTCATTTGATCGTGCTTGGCGCGGATCCAATCGATAGCAGTAGCGGCAACAGAACCGGCGTCATTGACCCTATGTTGGTTGCGTTCTCAGACACAGAAAACGAATTGGACTTCAATCCAACAGCCACAAATACGGCTGGATCCGTAAGGCTGTCATCTGGATCTTTAATTGTAGGCGGCTTGAAATCGAGACAAGAAGTTTTAATTTGGACCGACACTAGTCTCTACTCGATGACGTTTATCGGGCCACCACTTACATTTGCTTTGAATCTTATAAACGAGGGTGCTGGGCTTATTGGTCCAAAAGCCGCCATCAACAGTCCGGTTGGTGTGTTTTTTATGAGCAAAAATGGCTTTTACTATTACAACGGCGCGGTGAAAAAGCTGCCGTGTAGCGTGCAGGACTATGTGTTTTCAGATCTAGATTTGAGTCAGGCCTTCAAATGTTACGCATCACTACACGCAGAGCATTCTGAGGTTTGGTTTTGGTATGCGTCAAAAGAAGACGGCACTCAAGAGATATCACGATATGTGATTTACAACTATGAAGAATCAACTTGGAGTATCGGCAAGCTGGTTAGATACAGCTGGTTAGATGCTGGTATCGAGGACAAGCCCATTGCCGCCGGAAAAGTTTCTGACGCTGGCGTTGTTTATCTACATGAATCTGGTTTCAACGATGATGATAGCGCGATGTCTGACGTGTACATAGAGTCAGCTGACATTGACTTGGCCGATGGCGAAAATTTTATGTTTATCAAAAAACTTATACCTGACATAAAATTTTCAACAACAAGCGGTGTGTCAAACACGCCAGCCATGAATATCGTCGTCAAACGCAGAGATTACAATGCTGACACGTTGTCTACCGATAGCACCAGCCAAATTACTACGTCTACTCGTTTTACCAACTTGCGCACCAGAACCAGACAGGTGGTGTTGCGGTTTGAAAGTGACGACAACAACAGCGTCGAAGCGGACAGGAAAGATTACAAATTTAGAGTCGGTAACACTAGACTGGATATACAACCCTCCGGGCGTCGAGGCTAATGGCCAAGATCCTTGAGACTCGCTTGCCTCTTGCTACGGATGGTGAGGTTAGCGCTGATACGTTTAACCGTTTGGTGAGAATTCTAGAAATTAACCTTGGCGCAAAAGATATAGACAAAACGCCGGTTTTTAACGCTTCAGAAATTTCTGCGTTACAATTCGCTACTGGTGCTATAATATTTAATAGCACCGTGGAGGTCCATCAAGCGTTTGATGGCACGGAATTTAGGAATTTATATGAGCATCAAACTTATGTAACAGGATTGGGAGGTACTTTGAGCGTTGGCAGTGTAACCGTCACGACAAGTTAATACTATGGCAGAGAACACTATATCACCAGAACTTTTAGATCGAATTAACCAATTTGCGGGAGCTGGTGCGGTTTCTGACCAAGAAATGATGATGATGCAAGGCGCCAATCCGACTGGCGGTTTTTTAGTTTCACCAGAAATGAACCCACAAGATATTTTTTCTGCTGGAGAAACCGCTAGAAGAATGCGAGAAGCAGCTCCTCAGATGGGTGATCCATTGCCTTTGTCAAGACAGATGGGTGAAAGCATTCAAATCGCGCCTCAAGGGTTTCAAGAAGGCGCCGTATCAGATCAAGAAATGGGCTTTATGCAAGGCCTACAAGAACTAGAACAACAAAAACAAATGTCTGATGATCCGGACGAAATAGAAGCTTTAGACGCTGCTATCACTCGTTTGGTCACTGGAGCTAACGCGCCGTTAGGTGATCTTGCTAGACAAGTACAAGCGGCTGGCACTGGCGAAGACACACAATTAGCACATTTAAGCCCCGGCGAAATCGTACTTCCGGCAGAGTTTATGGAAGACGAAGAGCTTGAGGGTATGATCGAAAGGAAGTTTCGAGAGGCCAATATTGATCCTGCACAAGCTGTAGCTGGTGTAGGTATTGCAAGCTTAAACCAAATGACGGGTTTGGAAGAATTTGGTTTTTTCAAAAAGATCGGCAAAAAACTCAAAAAGATTGTAAGGCCACTCGCAAAAGTAGCGCAGTTTATTCCCGGTCCATGGCAACCAATAGCAGCCATAGCTGACAAGGCGCTGACCGTATATGACGTAGCCAAAGGTAAAGCAAGCCCACTCAATCTATTAAGTGTAGCTGGACCACTACGTGTTGGTCCCGGCATTGGTGAAAGTATTGGGGCCATAAAAGGCGCATCTACAGCAGCCGGTGGTGCTGGCGGATTTTTTAGTGGTTTGAAGGAAAGTTTCAAAGCCATGCCTGATGCTTTTGGCAAAGGGCTTGGAAGTTTGACTAGCGACCCTATTGGCGCAGTAAAAGGGTTATTTAAGTCAGCCAATCCAGCAGACTACACACAAAATGCTAAGGGCGAATACGTCAACAAAATAACCGGCGAAGTCGGCTTACCTTTTGGCGCTAAAGTGCCAAGCGACTTACTAACTCGATCCGGTGGTGGCATACAGTCGTTGACTAAAGGCATACAAGGTATGGCTTTTGGAACCGAAGGTATAGCAAGTGGCGTTCAAGAAGTGCCGACTGCGGCTGGAGATATGCAATATCAAGACGCCGCTGGTAACTTATACAGCCAAAAAACAATGATAGACGCTGGTTTGGTGGATCCAAACACTCTAGAGCTGAAGCGTGCCGCTGTTGGTTTTTCAACAGCACCAACAACAACTACAACTACAACGCCGACAACAACTACAACCGCTGCACAACCACAAGGTAGCGCATTGAGCAGATTCTTAACTGGCATGTTGCCGGGAGCTGCTGGCCAAGGTTTAGCCGGAGGCTTAGGTAGTCTGGCCGGATTGGGTCTAGCTGGTGGAGCTGCATTAAAACTCGGTCAACTAGCCATGGAAGAGGCCAGAAAAGATAAAGGCGTACCACTAACCCCATTGACCACCATGGATGCAGGCGGACGATATAATATAGAAGCTGAGATAGCTCGTAGAATGGGCAGAGCCGCACCAAATCCTGTTGAGTTTGGGTTACAGCCTAGAATGCCCACACTGAGTGGCGGACAAGCAGGACCAAGAAAAGAAGCTGTTACATCTCAATATGTACAGGGAGCCGCGATGGGTGGAGCGATGCAACCGATGTATGCCATGGCGTATGCAAACGGTGGTGACGTTGCCATGGAAGATTTTGAAAGGATGAACGGCTACATAGACGGACCCGGAACTGAAACCAGTGATGACATCCCAGCCATGTTAAGTGACGGTGAGTTTGTTATGACTGGCCAAGCGGTCAGAGGGGCCGGTTCATTTGAGTTAAACGAAGAGCCTAATGGCATATTGACTTTGGTGCCATCTGCTTCTGAAAGCAGAGAGCGGGGAACTCAGCTCATGTACCAGATGATGGATGTCTTCGGGAGATACGCGAATGCAACCAGTTAAAGAATATCAAGAAGGCGGCGAAGCGGACTACGGTTTCTACGATCCTTACTACGGTGACATGTATGACTCGGAGTCTTACTACGATGATTTCGAGCCTTTATCTCAAGAAGAGTACGATCAGCAAGAGGCTGAATATTACGGCCTTACTGTCGATGAACTAAGAAACTACAGACAACAGCAAGCTGGCATTGGTGCCTTGCCTGCTGCACAAGAAACGGCGGGAGATGCTCCATATGTGGCGTCTGCAACTACCTCAACCACTACAAGAGATCCCGCCCTTCAACAATTATTGTTTGGTTTGGTAGACCCAGAAACTGGTCAGGCTGAGGGTGGATTCATCCCCGGCGCTATGCGTGCGGCAGAGCGAACTTTTTTCGATGAAGAAGGCAGGCCAGTCATTGTGCCGCAAGAGGTTGCTGGATTAACTGACGATCAATTGGCAGCAGCACAACAAGCTAGAGATCTTGTTGGCGTGCAAGATAGGTTCATAAGCGATGCAGAAAGCGCATACAAGGCTGGTATAGATCAACTCGGAGCTGGGCAAGAGGCCGCAAGAGGCTTCGGTTTGCGTGGTCTTGACGCCGTTCAAAGCGGCGTAGACGAAGAAGCAAGATTACGACAATCTGGCTTAGAGGGTTTGCTTGGATCTTTGGGCGAAGGTCGTCGATTAACCAGAGGCGCAACAAGCGATTTAATGTCTAGGCTAGGAGAGACTGAAGACATACGAAGAGGTTCTGCGCTTGGTTTCGGACAAAGACTTGGTGAGTCAGAAGAGCTTTTACGAGGCACAACAGGCGCATACGATCAAGATTTAACAAAACAATTTATGGATCCATACGAGGATGCTGTCGTGCAGCAAACCGTAGAGGATGCAGTTAAACAAGCTAATCTTGCTGATATAGCACAAACCGCCAGAGATATACGTTCTGGTGGTGAGTCAGCATTTGGCTCCAGAGCGCGTTTATCAGCTGATGAGCGTACAGAGGCTTTGGGCAGGGGCTTGGCTAAAGAGATAGCAGGAATACGTTCTAGGGGCTTCTCACAAGCTCAGAGCGCAGGTTTGGGAGAGTTTGCTAGACAACAGCAAGCCGCTAGATCCGCAAGCGCAGGGTTGGCAGGTCTAGCCGGTCAAAGACTTGGAGCCGGACAACAGTTAGCAAGCGGACTAGGACAGTCTGCACAACAAAGATTTGGCGCAGGCACAGGGCTGGGACAAGCACTTGTAGGCTTCGGACAAACCGGGCAACAAGCGCAAGCAGGCGCCGGTCAAGCGGCGTTAGGTGCGGGACAGCAGTTAGCGGGCGCATTAGGTCAGATGGGCGGACTCGAAAGTCAGATCGGCCAGCAAAGGTTCCAAGCACAACAAGGCTTGGGCGGATTCTTGCAAGGTCTAGGCGGACAAGCACAGCAAGCAGGTATGGCAGGAGTTAACTTGTTATCCGGTATTGGTGGACAGCAGCAAGCCTTACAACAACAAATTCTGAACGCTCAAAGAGCTAACGCTTTACAGGCACAACAAGCTCCGCTACAGCAGTATCAAGCGCTTCTACCGTTTATCGGTACAGCAACTCAGACAGCTGGCACACAGAGCAACGTGCAACAATTTACACCGCCTCCTAGCCCATTGATGGCAGGTCTTGGTGTTGGTTTATCTACACTAGGCGGCATAGGTAGCTTTATGAACCAAGGACAACAAAGGGCGGTCTAATGGCTATTGGCAGACCTCAAATGGAAGAGCAGATCAAAGGCTTTGCAGAGGCAGGTGCGGTTGAAAAAACAGATCCGTTTTCAGGACCTATTGATCTTGGGTCTATAGACCCAAACACATTGCGGTTGATGATGATGCAAGCCAATCAACCAAAATACGAAACCAGTTTTAAAAAATATCAAAAAAGACTTGCGCCTTATACGTATCAATCTCCTCGATTAAGTATTTACGACGTGGCGTCTGAGCTTGGCGCAGCAATACTTGCGACACCAAAAACAGGCAATGTTTACGAAGGCATAGGCCGTGGTTTTGCAGGCGTGTCAGCAAGGATTAGAGCGAACAAAGAAGCAAACGTAAAAGCCAATCAACAGGTTGCGTTACAGGCCGCAAACCTAGCGATGCAGGATGAGCAGAAAGCACAAGACTATCTGCAAAAGTATTCTCTTGAACTTCTCAAGATGGCTAATGATCCCGGCGATCTGATCACCATTGAGTTTGATGAGATGGTTCCTAGCGTTGATGAGCAAGGCAACCCGGTGCTAGACGCCGACGGTAACGCAGTTATGGTTGCTAGTGGTGTTAGAAAGCAAGGCACGTTTAGAGACAACATGACAAACAAGTCAGTCATCAACGACTTGTTAGAAAACAAAAACGGTATACAAGTCAAAAGCCCGAACACGGTCATCAACCAAGGCGAAACTGGCGACAAAGAATATATCAAAGCAATGATTGCAAATGAAAACACCATTACAGAAGAAGCGAGGGCTGCTTCTGGTGTTATTGATCAGGTGAAGTATGCAAGAAGTGTAGCAGAGCGTATTGGTGAAAGCGGTTATGGACCACAAGAAGCTTTCTTGCTACCAATCAGAAAGATATTAGTGGGCGTCGGTTTAGACGGCATGATCGACAGCAGCAAGGTCGGTGATCAAATATTGATGAACCAGCTTGGTATTGGTTTCGCCATGGCGATTGTGGGACAGACTAAAGGTGCTATCTCAAACCGTGAAATGGAAATGTTTTTAGCTGCATCCCCGGTTCTGACAAGCACCTATAACGGCTTTATGAAGCAGCTTGACTACTTGGAAAGGATCGCAAAACGAGCTGAAGATTATGCCATTGCATACGCCGCAGAAGCTGACAGATTAGAAGACTCTGGCATGTCTAAAGGCAAACAAAAAAGAGCTTTGGACAGATTTGCAGCCACATGGCAGCGTAACAACTCTATATTTGATCCCGAAGAGTTTGAAACACTTAGTGGTGTTGCTAGAGGCGAAGCTGATGCAATCAACAAATTAGGTATTGGCGGGGAAGGAGCTGGTATTGCTGAGGGATTCAACGTCAATGACAGCATACAGCAATACAAACAGATACAGGCAGCGAAAGAAAATACTGATAGCACGACTGCAACAAGACAACAAACAGCTATTAGCTCTGAGGATTTAGCGGAACAAATCAACAGAGATATAACCATAGATTTTGAAGCTAAAAAAGAAAAGCTACAAAAAATGTTAGACGGCGGGCTGGCAATACCTGATTACCTCATACAAAACTTTGGGCTGACAAAATAACTATGGCTCAACCAAACTACGACGCACAAATACAGCAGCTTCTGCAACAGTCTATGCAGAATCAGCAGCAAGAAGACCGTGACTTCATGGACTACGGTCTAATGAAAGCAAGAGGTAATTTGTTTTTTAGCGATGACGCTATGCTCGAATACTTCGCGTCAGAAAAGTTTCCAGACGATCCATCTGCTGTTGCACGCTTTAGATACAAAGACGGCGAGTTAATCTACACAGACTACGACGGATCCACAAAAAAAGTATTTGAACCCGGTGAAGATATCGGTTGGTTTGAAAACTATGTATTCCCGAACATTGTTCCTGCAACAACATTTACAGCAGACGTTGGCGGCGGCATGGCTGGTGCTACAGCTGGATTCAAAAAAGGTTTGGACATAGCCGATAAATACAAAATTAGACACCCGTTAGCTAAAATGGCAATAACACTTACCTCCGCAGCAATAGGTGGATTCACTGGCAACTTGGTCATCGGTGGCGCAGCTAGAGGTGGGCGCGAAGCATTAATAGATATGTTTTACAACTTGCCTCCAGAAGAGATATATGCGGCTACTCAAGATCTTTTAGTATCCTCTGGCTTCTCAGCCATACCTTTTGGTGCGGGGCCGGTCAGAAACGTCGTCAATAAGTTTGTTGGCAAAGAAGACAACTTAAGATATTTGATGACCTTGAGAGAAACCAATCAAGGGATTATTGATGAAGCAGCTAAGATGGGCGTAAAGCTTACACCGGCTGAAGCTTCAGACATTGGTTCTAGAGCCATAGGTATACAGTATTACCTTACCAGACAGCCTCAGATTGAGTCTATACGCAGGTTTTATGATAACCGTGCTTCTAAGACTAGAGAAGCAATCGAGGCCATGGCGGATAGCTTTGGCAGCATGACGCAACAGTTTGGCGATGTGAACGCCAGAGTAGCGGCAGCTGGTAAGCAGGCAATCGAAAGGCTTGCTTCAAAACGAAAAGAAAGGGCCACAAAGCTATATGATTCTATTCGCAACGCACCCGAACCTGTGCTTGTGGATACAACGCCTATCATCAAAAAAATTGATGATCAGCTGGCAAACACAGAACTAGATCCTGATGTGGTTGAATCATTGACCGCTTTCAGAAAGCTGTTGTTTGATTCAGAAGATAACCAAATACAAAACATGATGGCGCTGCATGATCGTAGGGCCGGATCAATCGAAAACTTAATCAAAGCAAACATAGGCACAGATCAAGGTTCAAGGCTTATATCATTACGAGAGGATTTGACCACTTTGTTCGATACGGCAGACGACACATATCGTTTGGCCAGAAGAGTATACGATCCCACAAAGCCAGCCTTACAAATGGTGGAGCGTTCAGCGATAGGCAAGCTTTCCAGAGTCATGACTGACAAGGCAAGCGCTAAAGCTGTAAAAGATTTATTTGATCCCAATGTATCAATACAGTCTGCAAGGAATGCCAAGCGTATTCTTCGAGCTGTAGATCCAGAAGCTTTCAAAGACGCTAAGAAGTTTTTCATCATAGATAAGCTTGATGATTTGATGCGTCAAAGCATTGATCAAGGTATACCACAATTCCAACAATTCTTTGCAAAGAGCAAAACAAACAGGCTTATGCGAGAAATGCTAGAGCCAGAGGAGTATGCAAACTTTAGCCGGATGATCGAGCTGGTTGGCAAAGCCATGCGCGTATCAAAAGGCGGTTCAGATACACAACCATTACAGTTAATTGAAAAGCAGCTGATGGAAGACACGGCTGGCTTAGGCATGAGGACCGCCAGATTTTTGTTGGCTGGTGTGCGTTTACCGGGACGAATATTCCAAGGCACCATTGGCGATGACATGCTGCGCAGTATCAACATGAAGCAAGCAGACGCCTACTATCAAACTTTGGCTGATGTATTATTTGATCCTGATTCTATAGCTGACATACAGAAAGCTTACGATTACCTCGATGCTTTTGACTTTGGAGTCAAGCAGGCAGTTACCAGAGGCACTGTCGAGGGCGTTGATGCAATCACATCTGAAGATGAACCGTACACGCCCACAGAGGGCCAACTTGATGAGATGATCCAGCAAAGGATTGAGCAAACCCAAGAGCAGCTAAACAATCCACAAAGCTCTTTGGATGTAGATCTTTTCGAGGATGGGCTACCGGGACAGACTGGGGCGCCATTGAATTTTGATCCTGCAATGTCTCCGACTATTCTGCCAAGAGATGAAGACAGAGAACTGGCCATGCGAATGAGGGCCAGAAGATCTGGCATCGGCGGACTGGTTTAACTTTCTAGCTCAAGCTCACCCTGCGGCTCAGACTCATGAGCCAAGATCACAGCACTATCTACGTCGTAATTAAACTCGTAGCCCATGTATTGTTCACCGTCTACCTGTATGACTAGGTTGCGCGATATCAAACGCATAAGCGCAGCTTGGTGGTGTAAGGTTAATCTTGAGAACAGATCTATAACTTCTTTTGCTTCAAGCACCGGCTGATAAGTCTGGGGTACAGACTTCTTACGTTTAAAGAGCTTCATGCGCTAACATGCTCGCTGAACAGCGACTTATGCTCCCTCTCGATCAATACCTTTAACTGGTCGATCTTGGTCCTGCGCTCACTGTTACAGATGTCTTGCAACATGTTGTAAGTACGAACATCAAGAGCCAAAGACTTACGAGTCTTCGGGTTTACTTCTTGTTGTATGTTATCCATATTACTACTTTAATAAGTTATAAGTGTGGATCATTTTATAAAAATTTGCGACAATATGCAAACTTATGTATCAACTAAAGAATTACATGTTATCCATGCAATCGCACTGGATGATCAACCAGAACACGTATAAGGCGGTTCAGGACTCTCTCCCCATCATCACTAAGTATGCAGCTCAACAAGGCGTCAGTAAGATGAAAAAGACGCCCATACATAAGATGTTGAGCAATCCCTTTCCAGAAGTTTACACCATGCCAATCTTCAGGCGCAGCTGGTGCAAGATGATGTGTGAGGAGATCGAACACATGAAAAAAGCTTTTGGTTTTGAGGGCAACGAAGACGAAGACACTTTGAGACAGATCCCAGAGATAGTGTTGCGAGAGCGATCCCCGGAGCTGTATCAAAACATGTGGTTTGTGGTTCGTAACGTGATAGACCCAATCATCATGTCTATCTGGCAACGTAGCTGCCCGGATCCTGCCAGCATTCAAATAGCCAACTATAACTTAGCAGAGAAGCGACAAGGTAACTGGCATCATGATGAGAGTGCTGATATCAGTGTTGTTGTGCCGTTGAATACAGGCGATTACACAGGCGGTGGTACAGAGTTTCACAATCACGGTAAGCTCAAGCCATTGCCTAATGGACACGGTCTTATCTTCCCGTCATTCACACACAATCATCGTGGCCTCCCGGTTGGCAAGGGTGATCGATATCTGTTGGTTTTTTGGCTATGCAATAAAGGTAGAGCGATTGAGCTGTTGCAAAATGCTCCATAATTAATTGTATAAATTTGTATAAAAGTGTAGACATGGACACGGTAATGTTTATAATAGGAGGTGTAAGTTAAACAAACCGGAGATAAACATGACTAACAAGAGAGATATCAAGCAAGAGATCACTAANCAGATNATCGAGCTTATTAAGACCCACGGCACAGATTGGACAAAGCCTTTCGCTGATCTTGCTGGTTCGCCACGCAACGCTAAGACTGGTCGCAAATACACTGGAGGAAATTCCCTTTGGTTGGGTCTGCAAGGTCAAACTTATTGGGCAACTTATAAGCAGTGGCAAGAACTAGGCGCTCAGGTGTTAAAAGGTTCTGAAGCTACTTACATAACCGTACCTCTTATTATTAAAGACAAAGAAGATCCTACTAAGATCGTAAAAATATTGTTCAAAGGTGCTGCTGTTTTTTCAGCTGCACAGGTAGAAGGATGGGATGAGCCTACTGTAGAACGTCCTGACCTGACTTCAAGATTAGAGGGTGTTGATGCGTTCATAGCGGCCACTAAAGCTGACATTCGTTATAGTTCAGCTGGCAGAGCCTACTATAACCGTGTGGAAGATTTCATTCATTTGCCTAATCGTGAAAACTTTGTTGATACTGATACTTCATCTGCGACAGAGACTTTTTACGGCACTGCACTTCATGAGCTGGTTCATTGGACTGGATCTGCTGACAGACTAGATCGCAAAAAAGGTCTTGTGTTTGGTGATCAGGATTATGCTTATGAAGAGTTAGTGGCAGAGATCGGATCAACCATTTCTTGCACCGAGCTTGGCATTAGCCCGGTAGTGCGAGCTGATCATGCGCAGTATATTGCCAGCTGGTTACAAGCTTTAGGTGGCGACAAAAACTTTATCTTTAAAGCTGCGTCCGAAGCACAAAAAGCATTTGATTATTTAGATTCGCTACAGCCAGCAAGCAAGGNGGTTAAAGAAGCAGCGTAAGCCCAGTCTTAAAAAACAGGGAGCTTAGGCTCCCTTTTTTTTGGCCATCTGTTTGTCGGTGTATTCCCGGTAGTTATCTTGGAACATCTTCTCCCACCATTGTTCCCAAGTAAGGTTTTGCTTTGGTGTTTTTTGTCCTCTTTTTTTCCAAACCATTCGAGCGGCACACAGTTTCTTTTGTTCTTCCCAAATGGCCTCTTGTTCTTCAGATGTCATAGTTGAGTGTCAGCTCCTCGCCTTCTTCTATATCCCTGACCGGGAACAGATGAAACACAAGATAATCGTCCCACTCGTACACGTTTTCTAACATGCAATTTGCATCTTCCGAATGGTTAAGGAAACCGCCCAACGGTGTTCGTACAAAGCCTTTGTACAAAGGCATCTTGATATGTGTAGGACCTAGATCGGCGCCTTGTTCTAGCGGCTCAGCTGCAAAGACACCATGACCTTCTATCTCGCTTTCGCCTAACGTCAGGTGATCTGGCAAGGGCCGATAGTAAAACTTATCTAGAATCATCAGTA
>FUFK010039374.1_pt1 | contig 12590 bp, 14 predicted proteins | sample 1021851 | NCBI WGS metagenome assembly FUFK01 (sample SAMEA51879418, study PRJEB19060) | metagenome
ACGCTTTTTCCACAGGAAATAATACAAGTTTTGGAGGGTCAGCACTTGAAGTTGAAGAGAAAAGTTGGGACCAAGGAATAGCTATGCTTCAAAAAGCTATTTATCTTGGTGCGAAATATGCCGGTGAGGAATTAATTAAAAGTAAAGGAAATATCATTAATATATCATCTGTGCATGGCTTATTGATGTCAAAAAGCGCTTTGATTTATGAAGCTGGAAAATCTGCAGTCATTGGTATGACTAAGCAAATGGCATGCGATTTCAGTCCGTTGGGGGTAAGAGTTAATGCAATTTGCCCTGGTCATATAGTTACAGAAAAAATGGAGGCAAGATGGAAAGAGATCCCATCTGGTTTAAAGTTTTTTGAAGAACAATACCCAGTAAGACGAACTGGGGTTCCAGAAGATATAGCAAATGGAGTTGCTTTCTTGTGCTCTGATGAAGCATCATTTATTACTGGCCATTCCTTAGTTATTGATGGAGGCTTAAGTATTCAGTTGCAAGAGGATTTCGGTGTTGATCAAGCCAAATATGCTAAGAATAACGAAATAGATTTTCCATATTAAGCCAACAGTATTATTCCTAATAGAGCCAATATTCCAGATATAAACTTAATAAATATATTTATAGGGTCTAGTTTTTCTTGAGTATTTCTTTGAAGTATGTAGGCAATAAAAATACTAAACAATATGGTAAAAATTGGCCTTGCCCCATTAAAAGAATTTACTATAGATATTTCTATGTAGTTCAGTGAAACTACTATGAGGTACATGCTTACAAGAGGGAAAATTGTTTCAAATACAAATAATGCTGTTCCTCGTCTTTTATGTGTAAAAAAAGTTGATAAATTTATAAAATTTTTTTTATTCATAAAAGGAATGCCTGCAGCAAAAAATAAGCCTAATGCCCTTAAACTCAATATTTGAGGATCANTAAATAGGTTCTTATCAATTGATTCCTTCATAATAATGCTTGCGATAGCAAAAAATATTCCTCCGATAACCAGACTTGATATTGCTGTTTTATCAATAGATTTTAAATTTTTTTCCCACCTAACAGATGCAAATATAGAAGAAATAAAAATTAATATTATCCCAATATACTTATCAAAAGTAATGTTCTCATTTAAATAAAATAAACCTATCAGTGGCACCAATATAGTATGAATTAAATATATTGGCTCAACCCTTGATATTTCTTCAATATCCATTGCTTTTACAAGAAAAATTAAACTTAAACCAAAAAAAATACCAGACATTAATACAATTAATGAATCTGTTGAAATAAATTTATTTAATTCTATTGGAGAAAATAGAAATAACAATACAAAAATTACTATTTGCATCCCACCGCTATAAAGACAAAAAGATTTAAAGTCTAAATTATCGTCACCTTCAAGGACAAAGAACTTACCTACAACATTAACCGATGCCATTAACAATGCAGAAATCAAGGGCAATAAAATCCATAATTCCATTTATTACTCCCCTTTGTGGTTTTAACTAAAATTTCCAAAAATCAAAGGAAAAATTTTCTTCTATTGGGTTTCTAATTCTTAATTTATTGTGTCTTTGTTTTAAATCTTCGCTAAGATTATCGAGATTACCCTCTTTTCCCATGGCTAGAATAAATACAACGTGATTTTCATTTGGGATCTTAAGCGCATCCTTTACTTTTTCTTCACTCCAGCCACCTATAGGGTGGGTCTGTATTTTTAACTTTTCAGACTGAAGCATTAAATTCTGACCTGCATATCCAACATCTAAGAATTTCTTATTCAACTTCTTATCGTCTTTGACGCAAAAAACTGCAAACAATGTGCAACTTGAAGCCCATTCCTGATTACTTTCACTGAGTGAATTAAATAACGGCTCGTAAGAAATACTTTCATTTGTAACAAATATAACTTTCCATGGCTGAAGATTTCTTGATGAAGGGGCCCACTTTGTAGCTTCAATTAAAATGCTGATCTCTTCATTTGTAATTTTTTCATTTGAAAAATTTAAAGAGCTTTTTCTATTCACAATCTCATTAATTATTTTATCTTTCATTATTCCATTTTATCAGTAATCTGATTTATTATTTCGTCGATTTCAAGCTTGCCCTCAGGTAAATTTTTAATTAACTCATACACATTTTCGGCCTCACTATGAAAACCACCAGTTAGGCCTGACTCTTTGTATGTCAAAGATATTTCATTCATCTCCCCTACCCATCTATATGCTTTATGTTTTATACTTGGAACCTGATTTTTTGCAACAAGGCTAAAATATTCTTCAGAATATTTTAATTCCTCCATTAATTCATCGTATACATTGTTTTTTTTAGCTGCAATAAGTGCTCCAGCAACAAGAGCTTTTGAGCCCTTAGTTATAGATGCGTAAACCATTTTTGTTGCTGAGGCTTTAAAATCAGAACCTTTCAATACCATCAACTCAATCCCTTTTCCATTTAAAAAATTTAATTTTTCTGATAATTTTCCAGATAAATAAATTCTTGGTGAATAATTTTCTGTTGGAGGCCCTCCCATAATAGCGCCATCAACGTAATCAATTTTTTTCTCGTCCAACAATATCTTAATTTTTTTTGCAGTAATTGTAGAAATTGCATTTAAATCGCAATAAATTTGACCATCTTTATTTTTATATGAGGTGTATAAATTTGCTGTTTCAACAGCTTTATCGGGAGGTATTATTGATATGACAAGATCTGAGATTTTACAAAATTGCTCAATGGACCCAGCGTCACGAATTTTATATTTTGATGCTCTTTTTTTACTTATTTCTGATCTCCCCTCATATACTGAAATGACTTCGAGGTCATTCATGACAAGATACCTTCCAATTTCAGCTCCCATCTCACCTAGACCAATTAAACCAATAATCATTATTCTCCTTTAGCAATTTATTTAAAAATACCATAATTTATTCAAAGACATAAAAATTGTGCCATTTGATTGTAGAAATTACCTCAGAATTTGAGTTAGAATAAAATTAATAATTTTTGGGGTGTTGTGGATTGGAGCCCTTTATTTTTCCTCCAAGAAAAATGCCTAATGTATAACGCCCCCTAAATTATATAAACACTTCCTCAGAAGACCCAATTGCATTAGTTGATTCAGAATATTTTTTTAGCAAATCTATTTCACTATTATCAATTTGACCTAAATCATTTTTTACAATTTCCAGAGCTTTTTTAAATAACTTAGTATTACCTGGGGGCAAAAAAGACACAACATTTTTTGATAATGTATATTTTATTGCTAGTTTTATTAGTTTTTCGTCAGTGAGAGGCTTGTACCAACATTTATTAAATTCTCCCCTATTATCGTCAGGCCACAATTCATTTGCCATACATTTTAAAGCCAAAACTGAAATGTTTTTTCTTTTACATTTATCTAATAATTCAGTTCCGAAGTTATGCTTGAGCATTAATGCCCAATTAACAGGAAATAATATTGAGTCGAAATTATAATTATCAATCAATCTATTAGCTACTCTTATTGAATGGCATGAAAAGCCAATGTGCTTAACAATACCTTGCTCCTTAGCTTCAAACAATGTTTTTAATGCGCCATCTTCAGAAGAGACTCTATCAAAATCTTCATCAGTTTTCATACCATGAAGTTGGTATAAATCGAAGTAATCCGTTTTAAGCTTTTCTAAAGAATCTTCAAGTTGAATTTTAGAATTTCTGTAATCTCTTTTATTAGTCTTACAAGCAAGAAAAACGCCTTTACGAATTTTCTCTATTCCTGGCCCCATTAATTCTTGAGCATTACCGTAACCAGGTGCAACATCAAAATAATTTACACCATTGTTATAAGCAAATCTTATTATTTTCTCGGCTTCTACTGGATTCGTATCTTTAACAACTATTCCTCCCAAGCCAACTACAGACAGATTGATCTCATTAGGACCATATTTCCTGTAAAACATATTATTCAGATGGAGGGGTGTAATTAGACATAGCTTTTTGAGCTTTTTCAGCTATCGAATTGATGTCGACAGTTTCAAAAATATCTACTGTACCAACACCTTGTGCTTCTACTGCCATCTTTACAGCAGCCACCGTTTCGAAATCATCTGCTTCGATGGTTGCGATAAAATCATATGGTCCTCTTAAAAATTCAATATCTGAAAACTTTGCCCCCATNGCACTTGCTAGCGCTTTAACTGCAGCCTTCCTATCTTGTTTTGGGTTTTTTATAAAAGCTTGATAACTTTCTTCTGAATAAGTTCCTAATGCAAAAAATTTAGCCATTTTTTCTCCTTTTTTTTAAATTTATCATTAAATTGTTAAATTTGAATTAATTAGCACCCAAAGTAATCTTCAAAGTCTTCAAGCAAAATCACCGGAATGTTTTGCTGATTAGCAGAAAGAATGCCAGTTGTGTTCCTAAATTTAACTAAATAAGCCAATACTTCATTTTTTTCATTGATAATAAATAACGGGTAATTTCTCATTGAATTCTTTATTTCATAAAAAATCTCATTGCAATCTTTTTTTTCGTTAATTTTTGGAAAATTATCGATTATGAACCTTGGCTCATTAAGTTCGGATTCAGATGGACTAAATTGCTGATTTGAAGTTCTTCTATGCTCAATAAAATATAATTTTTTTTCAAATAATGTTTCTTCAATTAGGTTCATGTCTTTAGTTACTTTAAATTCATCATCAATTGGTTGCGGATCTGCACAGGAAGAAAAAATTAAAAAAGCTAAAAAAGGCAATAATAAAACTATAATTTGAACAACCCTTTTAATCATTTAACTACTTTTAACAACTATCTTTTTATTTTCTGTTGCTGATTTATATAAAGCATTAATAGTTGCGGTGTTCATCAAGCCGTCTTCTGGGGGATAAGTTGGGTTAATATTTTTAATAATGCAGTCTGAAAATTCGTTTATTTGTGACACAAATCTATATTTAGATTCAACTTTTAATACTTTCTCTTCTGAGTCATCATTTGTGCCCTTTCTGATTATTATCGGCCCTGAGTCATCAAACATATTAGGTATCTCTATCCTGCCACCAGTCAAATCTATATTCATGTGACATCTAAATGGCTGATTCATGCTGGTAGTTATGGTTGATATTGCACCACTTTTAAATTCCAAAACTCCTTTAAAAGTTGTGTCGACTCCAAAATTCCCGAAATCAAAACTAGATCCACTGACTAAATATGGTTCTTCAGAAAGTACAAATCTTGTTGCATAAACTGCATAACAACCCGCATCCCACAATGCTCCTCCAGAAAGAGAAGGGTCAAACCTTATGTTGTTTTTAGGGTCAGTAGTAAAACACAACGATGAATCCGTAGTAACAACGCTACCCAATTCGCCATTTTTAATAATTTTTTTTGCAGTAATTAAATGGTGATTCCATCTGTGGGTAAAAGCTTCAACAAGTAAGACATTATTTTTTTTTGCCGCATCAATCATCTTTTTGCATTCTTCAACAGTCACAGCTAAGGGCTTTTCACACAATATATGTTTTCCAGCCTCAGCACATTTAATTGTCCATTCGCAGTGCATACTATTTGGCAAAGAATTTATTATTGCGTCTACTTCAGGATCCTCGATTTGTTCTTGATAAGAACCAAAATATTTTTTTATTTTATTTTTCTCTGCTGCTAACTTAGCTTTTTCTTCCCCTCTTGATGAAATAGAAATTATTTCAGAATTATGGGATTCAATTGAAGCTGGAAGGTGTGCATTTATTCCAATTTGTGCTGTAGATAATAAACCATATTTTATTATTTTTTTCATAGGTTTTAGTTTAGGAAACAAATATTTGTTTATCAAGTAAATATTTATATATTAAGTACAAGAAGAAAAATAAATACTGTCATGCCAGATGCGTAAGTAAAAAATAATATTCTCCTAACGTACCTATTTTTTTTACTAATCTTTGCACCAATTATCAGTGGGATATGTAACAGCAAAAGTATTATTGTTGTATCAAAATTATTATTATTTGATATTCCGTGATCGAAATAATTTATTATCTCGTGATAATTTTCATTAATGATCATGATGTGCAATGCTTAAAATTAAATTTTTACCTGATTCAATCTTGTAACTTATTTGCAAATGATCTCCACCAATTTGGTGAGAAATTAAATGATCGTAAGTATAGTGACCAAAATTTTTGTTATCTGAAAAAAATCTAACATCTTTATTTTCTACCCTTATATCGATGAATTCAAAACTTCCAGTTTTTGCACCTTTTTCTATATAAATAATTCTACCTTCTGTAATTTCAAATGTATTTTGGCTTGAACAAGAAATAATTAGAAATAACAATATAAAAAAAAGTTTTTTCATTTTTCAAGATTTGGCAAAGAGGATGCCTCTTCTTGTTTGGACCACTTAAAGAAAAGAGTCGTAAGTACTCCAAGAAATACAAAGTTTCCAGGGAGCCACATAATTAATCCACCCCATGTTTGATCTTCTTTATGAGAAAGCATATTCCAGTGAAGTGGAGTTGCCTCATAATTGTAAATTGGATCTCCAGATAGAGTAATAAATGCTGCAAGTGCTGCACTTGGCGTCACTGCGACAAGAACATAAACAATTTTTTGAGGAATTGTTAGGTTAGTCCTAACTGGGGATGGCCCTAATATTGGCCACCATAAAAGCATCGCCATAAAAACATACATAGCATGATTAATGAAGTGAAAAGTATCATGAGCTAGTGTCAGATTATAAAAGAAAGGTATATGCCAAAGATAAAGGTTTATTATGTATAAAAGCAATGAATACCTTGGCCTTGTAATTACACTCAATATTTTTTTTAATGAACTGTTACCTGCAAAAGGCTTTGAAAGAGTTACTCTAACTTTCTTAGGAGTTCCCCAAATAAATATAGGCATCGCATTGGCACTAAGTAGCAATGGTGCAACTACCACCATTAATGTTAAGTGCTGAATCATATGTATAAAAAACATTTCTTCGGCATAAAAATCNATTGGCCCTTCTAAAACAAATATTAATAAAAATAACGCCGAAGAAATCAAAGCTACTTTCGAAGGAATAAGGAAATTTGTTTTAGATAAACGATAAAGACCAGTTAGGTAAATAATAACAATCAAAGACACGAAGGATAAGCTGACAATTCCATTTACAGAATTGATGTATAAAAAATTCCAAGCAAGTATAAAATCTAAAAATCCTTCAGCTGGCTCTGTGGGGCCGGATCCGTGATTAGTAAAATTTGAACTACTGAAAAAGTCAAAAACTTTGTTCAATTAAACCTACTTTCGATTTTTAAAAAATCTTGAGGCATATTTATTTCCGGGCTCAGTTATCCATAACAGCCCACCTATAATAGCCAAACATATAACAGCAAAAATATAATCAATCATAATTTCAGTATATCAAAATATTCTTTTATCTAAATAAGATTTGCCTCAATTAATTTATCTTTAATCTTTAATTGAATTTCTTCTGGCAAAGTTTTGCTTGGTTTTCTTGGAACCATGCCCTTATACCCCATTTCTTTTAAGCAATACTTAATCCCGGTTGCTAAAAATGGCAACATCAAATTATCGATTTCTTTAACTTGATCTTGCAATTGTTTTGCTTCATTATATTTTCCATCTATACCCAATTTAAGTAGTTCTTTCATAGCATCTGGCCAAATATTTGAAAATGCAGTTGTAGTCCCATTACAACCAATTAAAGTTCCAAGCAATATCATGCTCCCATTACATATCCAAAACCTCTTATCACTAGGTACGTATTTTCTAACAGTTGATTCAAACCTCATATCGTGCTCTGTAACATAACCAAAAACATTATCCATCGATGCAATTTCACCAAGTACTTCTGGGCTGGCAACCGGCTTAGGAGCAACCCCAAAGTTTAACGGTTCTCCTTGATGCATCAGTAAAACAGGCAAAGGTGAAAACTTAAGCACTTCCTTAAAATATTGCCTTANTGTTGATTCGTTTCTTGGATAGCGAATTCTAAGTAAACTTGCTCCTGATTTCTCATAATTTTCAGCAAGTCTAAGTGTTTCAGATATTGATGGATTATCAATTCCTGCACAAGTTATCTTATCCTTATTCATGGCTTCAGAAACTGTAGAGACTAATTTAATTTTTTCATCTTCACTTAGATAAAGCTCCTCCCCAGATGCAGTGCCAATAATAAAAATATCTGCCTTGGTATTGTTCCATTTTTCAATGTTAAATTCAGCATATGAGTAATCAACCTGATCATTATCATCGAAAGGAGTAAGCATTGGGAGGCCTACTAGAGGGTCTTTAAGATCAGATAATAGGTTTTTCATATTAGGTCCTTTATTAATTTTCCTATGTAAAAGCATTGCATTATCCCCCATCCACCGCCACCTGTTGCAACATATATATTAGATGAGTCAATTATTTCTTTAACTATAGGCATCCCGTTTTTAGTTGATGGCCTAACACATGCAGTATGTTCAATTTTTTTTGACAAAGATATTTCAGGAATTAACATAGACGCTTTCTTCATTAATTCTGTTTCAGCTTCTTTAGTTTTTTCTGAATTAAATTCATTTTCATTGTGGGTAGCTGCAATCCAGATTAAACCGTCACTCCTTTCAACAATAGAGCACTCTCCATGAAAATGATAATTTATGTTTGAGTTAAGTTTTTCAACTTTAATAATTTCTCCCTTAGCAGGATACATATCTACCTTTAAATCAATACTTGATAGCAATTCATTAGTCCATGGACCAGCACAAATAATTAAATTATCATAGGTGCATTTTGAATTATCAGATAAAATAATTTTCTTAATTTCTGGATCTATTTTTTCAGCTTTATTAACTACAATCTTGCCGCCCAAATCAATAAACCTATTCCTTAATGATTCAATAAAAAATTTTGAATCAATAAACTTAGTATTTTGCATAATTGCAGCCTTGCTAATTTCTTTTGAAATCATTGGGGCACGCTCTTTAATTTCCTCATGAGATTCTAAAATATCAAGTTTAAAACCAATGCTTTCTATATCGTCGGCCTCAATTTTTAATTCAATTAAATCATCATGATTTAAAATCTGAAGTGTAGGAATATTTTTGAATTCATAATCATATTCAGTACCTTTGTAATATTTTTCATAATACTCAATATGTAAATTAAAACTTTTTAGAGCAAATTGTCTTTGGTCTTTCGGTCTTTGAGCAGAATTATTATTCTCTGTTGCCACATATGATCCAGAACCTTTAAATAATGGATCTATTCTCCCAAGAGCATTTCTTGAAGCAATATCTTCATTATTTGAATCAATAATAGTTACATCCATGCCTGCAGTGACCAATTCAATTGCGGTTGATAGTCCGTAGACACCAGATCCAATAATTACATTTCTCATGACTTAATTTTAAAGCCTATTAAAAATAAATTGAATAATAATGAAATAAATATTAAGTTTTTGTTGAGGTAATTATGTTAATTAAATTTGAGACTTTAAAAGAAAGACTGCACGGAGTCATTTTAAATAAAGGAGAGCAAGGATATGATGTTAGTGGATTGGAAGAAAAATTAGACAATCTTCCTGAAAGCTTTGACTCAATAATGTCATTTGTTGACGATATAAATTCAATAAGAATTCGAGATGATTGGGAATATGTTGAACCTAATAGTATAAAAGAAATAAAATCTAATTCAGATCCAAATAGAATAAAATCTAAAATCTGTGATGTTGATTTAAATGATTCTTCAAAAAGAGTTGAAGCTGCTTTTTTGAGCTCACTTTGTGGTTGTATATTAGGAAAGCCCCTAGAAGCATCNTTAACAGGAGATGAAATAAAGGATGCTTTAGTAAGATCAAATCAATGGCCTTTGAGTTATTACGTATCTGGATCAATAAAAGAATTTTTACCAAGAGTTCATCCTTCCCATATAGAAACTACTAAGGAAAATATAAATTATGTCGCACCTGATGATGACATCAATTATACAATNATGGGAATGCTTATTTTAGAAAATTATGGAACTGAATTTACACATGAAAATATGGAAGATCTATGGATTCATCATCTTCCTATAAACACCACATTTGGACCTGAAAGAACGAGGCTTCTTAACGTTGGGATAAACTCTTTAGACTCAATTTCAAGATCAAATTTTTCATCCAAAGGTGGAGTGGGGAAATCTAAAAATAAGGAAAATTATCAGAAAAAGCTTGACGCGATTAATGATTACTTGAATCCTGGGGATGAACTTTGTGGTGCTGCAATTAGAGCCGATGCTTATGGTTATGCTTTACCAGGTAACCCCGAATTGGCTTCAGAATTAGCTGCAAGAGATGCAAGTTTTACACACAATAGAACTGGAATTTATGGAACCATGTTTATAGCAGCTGCTATATCTTGTGCTCAAGTAATGAAGGATAAAGAAGAGATAATAAGGACTGCACTTAAATACGTACCTCAAGAAAGTAGATTTTTCATAAGATCAAAAATATGTCTGGATGAAATTTTAAGAGCTTCTGACTGGGAAGATGGCTATAAAAAAATAAACAACATACTAAATGAATACGGCCACTGCAGAATTTACCAAGAGGTTGGAATGATGATTAATTCTTTTTTATTTGCAAATAATATTTACGAAGGTATTTGTATTCAAGTTTCCCAAGGTGCTGACACAGACAGTTTTGGAGCAAGTGTTGGGTCATTAATTGGCAGTTATTACGGACCAGATGGATTAGATTCAAAGTGGCTAGAAATTTTCAATGATGACATTCATACAGGAATGGCATGGTTTTTTGAAAGATCAGTTTCTAAGCTAGCAAAAAGAATGGGCAGACTGCCTGTCAACTTTTCAAAATGAACTTTAGCACTATTGCAATAATTGGGTTTATTTCTGTATTCATTCTTATTTTGATAGCAGTTTTCATTTACATAAAACCTAGGAATTAATTTGTTCAAAAATACAAGATTTTCTGAAACTTTAACAACTGACGGTTTTGTTCCTGCATGGATTATAGGAGGTATAAGTTCATTTTGCAGATTTTTTGAAGTACTTGTTTCTGCTTATGTTATTTTTAATTTAAGTGAAAGTGCCCTACTGGTTGCATTAAACTCAGGGTTAAGAGTTGCCCCACTTTTAGCAGTTGGGTCAGTTATTGGAAAATATGCTGATAAATTCGATAAGCGTTTTTTTATAAACTTTTCTACAATAATATTTATAATTTCTTCATTAACTGCATTTATCCTGATGATTTCAAACTTAATTGAAGTTTGGCACCTATTATCTTTATCATTTCTTTCAGGACTTGGTTGGGCATTTGAATTTCCATCAAGGAGATCGTTTATGGGCGATATACTTAAAAGTTCTAATGTATCTTTAGGGATTGGAATGGATCTAACAATATCAAATTTTGGAAGATTTATTGGCCCTGTTATAGCTGGAATACTAATAGATTACTTTATTGATTACTCCTTTGTTTTTTCAAGTTGTTTTTATTTAATTTCATTTATTATGACTCTACTAATTTTTAAAATAACAAAGAAAAATATACCTAATTCAATGGAAAAAAATAAAGTATCTAGTCCCTTTAGGTCTTTAATTAAAAACCATATGTTCAGAACAGTTCTATTGGTGACAATAGTCTGTAATATTTGGGCATTTCCNACTACAAGTATGGTTCCTGTAATAGCAGAAACTATTCTTAAAATTAATCCAACCCTTTTAGGGATTTTAGTGGGAGCAGAAGGTGCTGGCTGCCTAATAGGGTCATTATTAATTGCTGGAGTTAAAAATAAAAAAATCCAATCTTTATTATTTGTTTCTGGATCATTTATATTTTTGATTTCAATATTTATTTTTTCAATTTCAGATATATATATATTATCTGTATTTTTGCTTTTTTTAGGTGGATTAGGTGTTGCTGGATTTAGCACAATGCAAAGTGTAATAATTGTTGANAGGACAGCATCAAATTTAAGGGGTTCGGCAATGGGTTACCTGTCGACAACAATTGGAATGCAGCCATTTGGNGCATTAAATGTAGGAATTATTTGTTCAATTTTTATGCCTGCATATGGCATCAGGCTAAGTTCTCTTCAAGGGTTAGTACTTATGCTAGTTTTATTAACAATTAGTGAGTTGTGGCAAAGAAAACAAGCTAGTTAATAGCAATACTTCCGTCATCCTTCATTTCTGGAGGGTGGTTTGCTTGAATAAATGGGTATTTTTTTACAGATTCTTCATTGAAATTAATTCCCAATCCAGGTTTATTAGATGGATAATACCACCCATCTTTTAGCTTAATAACTTCATCAGTAATATCTTTTCTAGGGCTCAAATCCTCATCAACTGATTCTTGTACATCCCAAGCCGGACTAGAAATAGCAACTGACATACAAGCAGCTGTTGCTATTGGGCTTTGAAAATTATGAGGACAAATTTTAATGTGATGAGCCTGAGCAATATCTGATATTTTTTTTACTCCTGTTATTCCTCCAGCTACTGCTATATCAGGTTTAAAAAAACCAGGTTTTACTAATTCTGCGTATTCTTTAAACTCCCATATTCCTGCATTTCTTTCTCCTACAGCAAGCGGTAAATTTATTTTTGAAGATAAATTAGACAT
>FUFK010070305.1_pt1 | contig 12589 bp, 18 predicted proteins | sample 1021851 | NCBI WGS metagenome assembly FUFK01 (sample SAMEA51879418, study PRJEB19060) | metagenome
TTTTTAGTTTGTGGGTCATGCATAGTATCAAAAAAATTATATAAATAAGGTCTATTCATAAGCTCACCGTTAATTACAGTCTTTTGAACTATCTCAAGATCAGGGTAAGCTTTGATCATTTTTTCTATTACCTCTCTTTTAATTAACATGCATCCCGTTGGAGAGTGTGTTACTTCTATAACACCATCCTTTATCATTATATTTTTATCATCTTCGACTTTCATAGGGTAAGAATATAAACCTTTGAATTTTAAATCTTTAGCATTCTTAATGTTACCTTTAGAAATTCTTTCCCAAGCTTTATCCCAAAAAATTTGTTTAAGAGGGTAAGGGACAGAGATTACGTCCTTATCTGCAGCTATCATTTTGAATATTGATTGTGTCTGAAAATCAATATCAGAGTCAACAAATAGCAAATGTGTGTGATTACTTTCCATAAAACTAGAAACACATAAATTTCTACCTTGTGTTACGAGTGAGGATTTCATGACCTGAAACGATGCTTGTATATTATTTGATACACAATGTTTTTGAAACTCTAAACAAGCATTAAAGTAATGTATAGATACATTATCAAACACTGGAGTGGCAACAAATATAGAAAACTTTTTTGGTTTTACCTCTTGAGTTTTAATACTCTCTTTTTTTTTAAACCATATAGGTTTACTTGCGTCTTCCATTTGCTAAAGCTCCTTGTAAAAAATTTGTCCATTGTGCACCAATTACTTTCCAATTGTAAAAATGATTGTAAAAATTTTGTTGAAATTTTAAATGTATCTGTATGCCAGCTTGATTAAGTTGTTCAGGCAATCCGTCTATAACGGATGCAAATTGTGTTGCTAAATTTCTTAAATTATTATCATAAGGCACATAGATCGGAAACTCAGAACAGGTTTCGTAAAGTGCTCCGTTGTCCGTTGTTGCTACATACAAACCACAGGCTAGAGCTTCAAGAGCTGATATACAAAAAGTCTCTTCCCAAATGTTAGGATAAACAAATGCATCATACTTGTGCAAATTTTCTAAAATGTATTCGTTTGATTTATAACCTATATAATTAACATTAGGTAATAATTTAGCTTGATCATAAAGAGCTTGATAATTTTGATCATTATCTTTTTCAAAATCTGTTCCGTAAATTTTTGTGCTACTATATACATCTAATTCTATGTTTGTGTTTTTAATTAGCTGCATAGCTCCTAATAACACTGATAAACCTCTCCAAGGTGTAGGGTGATAAATAAGTTTTATTTTATCTTTCTTTTGTTTAGGATCTCTCAATTTTAAATTTTGTATGCCATTTTTTATAACAACACACCTTTCATGTGGAAGTTTAAATGTTTTTCTAAACTGTTCATAATTCCAATGACTATTAAACACGTAATAATCATATTCTTTTATACGTTCTTCATTTTTAAAAAAGTCTTGAAAGTGTGGTTGATCAGGTGCCATTTTTTGCCATAGAATATTTATTTTGTTAGCTGATAAAGGAACTTTGCCTGGCACTGATGTACATATTTGAAATTGTTCCAGTAACTCAGATGAAACATGTTGTTTTAGAAATTCGTGTTGTAATTCAGTTCCGCCTAATGGATTCATTAATTATATATACCCCACGAACAAATTATTCTTTTCTGTATTGATGAAGCGGCATGCATTAATCTTGCGGGTATAAATATAGCATCTGTTTTATCAACTTCATATAACTTTTTTAAAGTGGGAAAGTCATAAAAAGTTTTGCCCTCAAGTCCAATAATAAAAACATTTTCATTGTCTGAATGTAAAGGACCTGTTGCAGACCTAAAAGAAAAGAAAATGTGTGGTTTGAAGTTGTTATCTTCAATATCTTTTCCAAAAAAAATACACAATTGTTTATGTAAATCTTTTAGTTTCTCATATTTACTTACATCATATATCTGAAAAGTGTGACTAAAAATATCCTGCAAGTTTAAACCAACGTGATCAGCGTATTTTGCTGTGTTTCTAAAATAAGTAAAAGAAATTAAATCTAGTATATCATTAAAATTAAAATCATCTTCAAATCTAATAATATTTTTAAATATTTGAACTTCATTAAAATTATTAATTTTTAGATACTGAGTGTCTAAATAGTTCATGTATTTTTAGTTTTACTAAACATAGGAAGGTCAGGCACTTGTACCTCAACATCAGTGGCAAGATCATCTTTAGGGTGGTTTTTTAAAAAGGCCTCTTTTGTTTCATATCTCTCACCAGTCTTAATACTTCTGTAAATAGTTTTAGTTTCGCATTTTATTTTGTGATAAACAGTCATTAAGTTTTACTACTATAATTTAACGNCCTTGTCCACGACTACGTTTACGTCTAGGTATTCTTTTGCTCCAACTTTTATTATGTCTACCAGGCCTTTTTTTCGGGGTTCTTTTTTTATAATTACTTACACCAAATAGTGGTTTCTTTTTACCCATTTTCTTGAGATCTATCTAGTTGAGCATAACTTATAGCCCCTTGAATTTTATTACTACCTGAAGCTGCTGTCACAGTAATTGCATCACCTGCTTCAAGGTTTAAACCTTCGGGTGTAGCATTAATCTGTGTTTTAGCTGCAACATCATCTCTAAAAAACTCATACTCAGCACTGGAGTCAGAAGAATCAACTAAGTTCATATTTACTAAAATAGCTGAAGACGCATCATTGTTAGCAACGTAGACGCTTTTTACAATGATTGTTGCACTTGTTGGACACGTCAACACTGTGGTTTTACCTGTGCCTGCTTGTTTAAATCCTTGATTTTTATATCGTATTGTCATTATGATAAGAAATAGTTAAAAGCATCTGCTTCATTTTTTATATCATTCTGAAAAGAGAAGTTCAACTGAGACTGCAAAGTTCTCAGAGCTTGCAATATTTGCCTTTGGTCTTCAGCTGAATATCTTTCTTTTGGTTCTGGTATTTGTATAATTATTTTTGCCATTATCTTCTACCATCAGGTTTAACATCAAATCTAAATGTGCCATATCTCCAACTCTCATCAACCGCTGAACACTCAATTTGAACAGCAGCTAATCTTGCTCTAGCTCTTGTGTCTACTTTAGTTGTAGTAGAGCTTACAGTAAAGGGACCTAATGGACTGGACGCTGCAGTGGACCCTTGTGGGAAAGCATTTAAAAATATTGTTACTTGTGCATTACCAGAAATTCTTTTGAAGTCAGGCATNAATCTTCTTACACTNAATAANAANTCTCCATCNCCAGGCACNCCTTGTCTTCCATTAAGATCAAACTCTCCTGATTTNATAAAAGCTGGTATGGCTGTGGTNGTNCCATCNCCATTAGCTTGATTGACNCCNACCTCATGNGCATANTAAATNGTNGCNCCNTTAGANACACCNCTTACGNTTGGAAANGTNGGNGTNTCNGATGCATTAAAATCAGTNGCATAAGGNTTTTCATAAACGGTAGANCCCATCCANGTTGTTCTNTCNAAAGTTCCTGTNGTCCAAACTCCCTCAGCGTAATTATAAGTTACAACTCTATCTATATTTGTTGATGTTGCTGTTGGATAAAACCAATTTATTTCAGAATATAATTCATTGATACCTGCAAAAACAATTTTACCAGAATCAAAATTTATACCAGGATTATTCCCATTTGTAGTAAAAACAAAATCTTCTACAANNCATGGNAAAGNTTTTACNGTNCCATCNTANACATAGAAACTNACCTGTNTTNCCCATCCANAACACAGCTCCGTTTGCAAANACNCCNGCNTGNTNNCCTANNAANCCNGCNTTNGATGCAACNTTTCTAATTGAAAANGTNAAAGGNGGNCCNACAAANTGCATNTCATANNCTGCTGTATCTGTTAANACAAGAATATAATCTTTACCTTTAAAAGCACCAACTATCTCTGTTCCATCATCTAGCTGAAACGTGCCCGCTGTGTTTGTTGAAGTAGGCTCATAATCGCTAGTGCTTTCTTGATCTGAGAATCTAATGAACATTTTATTTTGTTTAGTTGNATCACCGATTGTTGTCTCTGTGCCTAAGTGAAATAAATGTCTGTCTCTATCAGACACTATGGTCATTACAGAAGCAGTGGGCATCCCTGTACCTATCGTTGCTCTAGTTTGTAAAGCGTTAGTGGCAGCAGCGTCCCATGTAAAAGTTTCACCATTGTGTACAGTGGCTATCAAAATATTACCAAAATTATCTAAAGACCAATTACCTGGATCGATTGTAACAGTGCTTGACGTTGAGGCATCTCCCCAACCTATATAGTCAGTTATGTTTGTAACTGTAGACCCATCAGAGTGATTGGCTGGAGTCGTTCCATTTGCACCTCTGCCTAGTGTTTGTAAAGTGTTGCTAGATTTACTAGCGTAAGTTATGTCTTCAGACCCTATTCTTATAGTTCCTGAGTTTGGAAAATTTGTAGCGTCAGTTAATATTACTTGAGATGTAGTTCCGGAGGCTAAAGTTCCACCGTTATTCATCGTTGTCGTTGTCTGTGCCACAGTTCGACCACCCCACAAATAAGTTCCCCAACCATACCCAGAAGTTTGTTGAAGAGGTCCGACAACCACGTAAGGTCTTACATCTAATGTCCCGTCATTTGTAACACCTGATTTACTTTCAGTAGAGGGCATAGTGATAGTGAAAGTGGTAATTGTTGGTACGCTTTGTACCTCAAATAATTTATCGTCAAAATCCGCATCGGTAAAATCAGTGTTAGCTCCCGTAAATGATCCAGCATTAGCAAAAGTTACAATATCTCCGACTGTTAAGTTGTGAGCTCCTGTGGTAGTAATTGTGACTGTAGCTGATCCGTTAGTCGTTGTTATATCTGCGCCTGTAGAAAAATTGTCAGTATCTAAAGGCGTAATGTCATAAAAGGCACCATCAAAATAAATAATCAATACTTTATCAGTCCCTATGGCTGCGTATTTTTTACCATCTGTATTAGCCCAGACGTGCTGTGCTCGAGCTGCACCAACCAATTTATCGTTAACTAATGCTGACCAGCCTCCTATTTTTTCAGGTTCACCATATCTAAATCTTACATTGTCACCATCTACAAAACGTCCCTCCGCGTCTGAGGGTGTAGATTGCTTATCAAATCCTGGTGCTATATTAACTTTTGCTAAAGGCATGTTTCATTATACCAAAAAATACACAAAGATGTAACTTAGGCAAAGCTAGGTTTTATAAAGGCATTCCAACTAAGGAGATATTTAGGTTTTCCGCTAATATTTCTTTCACAGTAATGAGTAAGATTAGATGAGAATATTGCAAAAGAGCCCTTCGAACTATCTACTGTTTCATCAATGTCTTTAAATTTTAAAGGCTGATCATGATCATTGAGATACAATACAAAAGAAAGATAAGCAGGTGCATGGTCGTGTGGTTTAGTTCTATCAAACTTTCTGTGTCTTACACCCCAAGCCTCCTTAATATCTAATGACCTAGATTCTTTATTATCAAGAATATTTATTATAGGAATAATAGTTTCATAAAATTTTTNATCTCCTAAAAAATATTTCCAATCAGTCATACCAGCAACAACATTAGTTCTATAGTTTCTGTTATTATCCGAGTCTACTCCTTGATCAATTTTTTTAATAAAATAATCTGAATCTACATCTATTTTACCTTTTACAAATAAATGTTTTATTTCTCTATAGAAAGTGTAATCTTTAATTATTTGCATATACCCCAATTAGCAGCCACTGATATTCTCTCTACCTTACTTTTGAATGGCCAAACAAAATGTTTTAAAGTTCCAGGAAAAACAAACAAATCACCTTCTTCTGGTCTGAATGTCCTCTCATTTATTATATAAGGAGAATCATTATTATCAGGATGTGTGAATGTTAAACATCCTGCACCTCCATTTTTAAAATTACCCTTGTACTTTTCTCTTTCAGTCTTGAGATCGTCAGGTACTTGTAAAAATAAAACGCTAGATAGAAAAGTAGGATGCATGTGTTCAGGATTAAAATCACCATCTTTCATATAGTTTACCCAAGCATCATTAATTTTAAACTTTGGTGTGTCAAATCCATAATAGTTGTAAAAAGCAACTTTGAATTTTATTAAGTAATCACTAATTATCTCATCATACTTGTTATGATTTATTTGAAATTGACTATCAAAATCTCCCACTAAAAACTCACTATAATCTAATTTAGTGTCTTTGTGACAAAGGTCTCTCACTTTGTTTAGATGTTCTTCTTTTACAGATGTTTTAAATAAGATTGAACCCCAGTAAAAAACTTCATCTTTATTTTGTTTTAACTTCATCGTGTGGATTATTAAATGTTTTTTTTACTTTATCATCAAATCTACTTTGAAAGTTTACAAGTATTCCNAATAAATTATTACAGAAATGCTTCATAAATAAATCAGTAAATACTAATTTACCTTTTAACAAAATAGTTATTCTTTCTCTCCAAGTAAATATAATTTTTGAGTTATCTTTTTCATATGAAAATCTCATTCTGATCTCCTCCTTTCATTTGCAGGCATACCTAAATAAGGTCTTGTGTCATAAATAAAATCTTTGTTTTTTCCATTTTTGTCAACGTAATGTAAAAAAACTTGAGCATGATAATCACCTTTATAAGCTTCCGGTCTTCCATGTTTCAAATCACAACCCTTATAAATTACCGCATCTCCTGGTTTTTGCATTATTGAATTTTCTCCCGCTATAAAAGGCCATGGAGTTTTATCAGAATCGATCATTACACTAACACTAAATTCACAAGATGGCCTATCTGAGTGCATTTTCANAGTTGCGGTATTNGTATACATTCTCCAATAACTATATGTAGGCACAAGTTCTTTGTCGCAAATATCATTCATAATCTTATTTTTAGAAACCATTAAAGATTCAAAAACAGGATCTCCATAAAGAGCTGTATCATAATTCATAACAGGATCAAAGTTAGAAGTGTTGAATCTATGTGTTAATTTTGTATAGTTTTTTAAAAGTTTGATTTCACTTTGATCTAAAAAATTTTCTACAACTACATATAAATTATTATTTAATTTATTCATTAATGCGACCACCCCACTATACTAAATCGTTTTCCACCTTCAACAACATTTACTTTATGAGGAAATAAAAAATTACTTGGCCAAACTATTAGTCTTCCAGGTTTTGTTTCTATTTTATATTCTTCGTCAAACTTGGGATTATTNAACACTAATTCCCCACCCTTATAATCATTATTAAGTAAAAGAATTAAACTAAATTGTCTTGGATGTAAGTGAAAGAAATCTGTGTGATAAACATAATGTCCTCCCTCATCATATTTAAGAGCATTTAACTCCATAATTTTGCCTGGCGATATGTCATGTGCGCCTTGATGGACAGTTTCAAAAATATATTTTTGCACTGTATTTATGAATATGTGTTTTAAAAAATTATGCCATTTAATTTGTGTCATGTTTGAAACAGAATTATCCAAAGGATAATCCCATACCTTTCTTATATGTTCTTTTTCAACACCACCTCCGACTAATGCTTTTTTGTAATTTAAATTTGCACAAAATTTAGTTAATGAGCTTACAGTTTCTAAAGGTAAAATGTTATCATATAATCCAATGTATCTTTTTAAAGCCACGTTTTTTTACTCCAAAATTTATCTTTATAACTGTTTATAAACTGAGAAAACAAACTAACAATATTTTGTTTAAACTCGTTTTCCTTCAAAGGCTTAACACTCATTTGCCAAGCGTCTCTTTTAAAAGGAATTACTTGAGCTATGATAGTACCTTTTTTTATAATAGTATTCAATTCATTATATTTATCAGTATTTACTACAAAAGGAAAATGCACAGGTAGATTATATGTATCAGTATCCACTATACCTGTAACAATCTCAAATCTATCGTCCCTATTATTAAAAGGAGCTGTAAATAAACATGAATAACCAGGTGGTGTTTCGATTATCCATGGATTTACAAATTTATGTAATGGTAAATTTTTATTTTTCTCAAGCATTGGACTCCCTTCAACTTGATAAGGTTCTTGAACTTCTATTCTATAATTTACAGATAAGTTTAAATCCTCAGCTGCCTTGTCTGCAAACGCCATGGAACTTGTTTGACTACCATCTCTTAGTCCAGTTTTAGGATTTATTACATTATGTTTTATTTCTAAATCAGTTGGCAGTTTTATCAAATATCCAGATGTTAATGAATCTAAAAATGGTATACAACCTTTAGCCGTTCTTGTCTGTGCTGTGTGTTTTAATTTTTTNAACCACTCTGGTATGTTTTTTTTGGCTGGTATTGGAAGTTCTAACTTTGCATCTAAATANTTTTGNTCAGTTTTAAANACAATATTTTTATAAAACATTGCACTTCTATATCACAAATATAAATTAAGTAAATGAATTACGGAAGCTCAAATCTAGAAACCACAGTATGTCCTGCAGCATCCATAACTTGTTCAACTGTTTGCTGAGTTGGATAACTTAGAGAATCTAAATCAAAATCCATCATAGCATCAAAATAATTTTGTAATTTATTTATCTCTGTTAGATTTGGTCTTGTTCTTATTACTTGTCTAAATTTTGCTCTGACTCCCATCCAATCTTCTCTAAATTGATCTCTATTTTGAGCTTTTTTAACTGTGTCTCCACCCCAAGTTATTTCGTTTGAACTAGGGTCTATTGAAAAAGGATAGATATCATACATTTTTATTTTTGCCCATTCATCGTCCGTGATATCTTTTGAAATGTAATGGTCATTGTTATTCCAACCATACTCGTTTTTTATAGCCTCTGTTTGAGCCACTCCATGAAATGTATTATCTTCTTTTTTAAAAATTGCTATAGCCATAATTAATCCAATATGTTTTCGTATAAAACTAAAAATCCGTGTTGTTTCTGCTCCGTCAGCTGGAACACCTTTTCCATAACTGAAAAATCCATTTCTAGACATATCGATTGCTGCAGGGCCAGGAGAAACTGAGTTTTGAGCTCCATTACCGCCTGATCCACCACTACCTCCTGGTGCAGAAATTGGTGAGGGACTCAATGAAGTTGCCCCACCAGTTTGACCTGATTGACCATTTTGATTACCACTACTTCCTACTCCGCCTACACTAAAAGGGTGTGGGCCGAAAGGTTGTGAAATTGGAAAAAAGAAAAATCCAGCAGCTCCATCTCCACCATCTCTAGCTGCACCTGAGTTAGTTGTTCCTCGTCCACCTCCAGCGCCTCCTGCATAAGCCGTAATTATNCTCGTATTNGGNTNGGCTGTGAAGTTTCCTGATGCAGGTCCTTGCTCTGCAAGAGTAACTTGAAATAAAGGAGATCCAGCTGATCCTGTGGCCGCAGCTGTTAATCTTCCGTCTTCATCCACTGTAATGTTTGCAGTTGTGTAAGTTCCAGCAGTAACTGCAGTAGATTGTAATTGTGAAGGTCCTACTGAATTTGCGGCTAATTTAGTTTGTGTTACGTTTGATTGTAAAATTTGTGCTGTCCCTACTGCGTTTGTAGCGAGTTTGGTTTGTGTAACATTAGACTGAACTATTTGTGCAGTGCCAACAGAATTGGATGCCATTTTAGTTTGTGTAACATTAGACTGAAGAATTTTAGCAGTCGTTACAGCGTCTGTTGCAATCTGTGCAGCAGCAACAGTTCCGCCTAAAGTATCTAAAGATATTTCTTTTAAATTTGTTCCATCTGAATAAGCTGCAAAGATGGCTGCTCTGTCAGGAGAAAAACCTGTTCCTGATGCAGTTTTAATTGTTANGTTCGTTGGATTAGTTAATCCAGTGCAATCAAAAATATAATATTTTTCTATGCTGTCAGGTATAGTACACACTGTGCTCGCTGCGATAGATGCAGTAGCAAATTTAATGACCATGTTTCTAGCATTAGACAACGTGGCGTCAGACATAACTAATGCTAAAGTACCACCACTTGAAAGTGTTACTTGTTCAAAACCTGCAATAGCTTGCTGAATAAGATTTAAGTTTGTATTTGTTTTATCACCCCAAGTACCAGCGTTTTGGCCAGTTACCATCAATTCGAGTTTAAGATCTGTAGAAAAACTTGACATATATCTCCTATTTTAACTTAACTAAGCTGCTTTATCAACCTCAGTCCAAACATTGTTTACACCAGGGTTAATTTCAGCCCACGCAGTTACATTAACTTGACCTAAAGTTGCTGTCAACCCTATACCACTAGGTTCTACTTTTGCAGTACCAGTGGCAATCGTAGATCCAATAGCAGGGGTTAGTGATAACCCTGAAACTCCTATGATTTGACCTGGTATTTCTACTGGCGTTCCTAAAGATAATGCAAGGGCTTGACTTTGAGTTATGGTTTCAACAGTTGATTGTTGTAAACTAATAGATCCTAATGTTAGAGATGCTGCAATTCCTGTAACAGGAACTTCTAATTTTAATCCAGCTACAGTATTTCCAACAGAACCTGTTAGTAAACCTGCTGTTGCAGGAGACTCTACTGTTGTTTGACTTAAACTTTGTGAACCTTGTGATAGAGTCATTGCGTCTTCGCCAACAAAGACGAAAACACTTGAATCTATTTGTATAGAATTTAAACCTTGAGTTATTGTTAAAAGATCTAAACCTGAAACAGAAACAGAAACATCAATACTTGGGCTTGCGCTTCCGATGCTTAAAGAGGCAGCTTGTCCAGTGGCTTTAACTGAGTAAGTATCACCCCAAACTCTATTACCCCAGCCACCTCGGCCCCAACCTATTTCAACTAGACCTTCTGCTGTGACTGAACCTAAACTTGAAGTTAATCCTTGACCTTGTGCGAACACATCGCCTGTAATCCCCCAAGCTCCTGTATTCCAAGCTGGTCTTCCCCAACCTTCACCTGCACCAGCAAAACCTGCTGGGGCTATGGATGTTGTTGCTGAGACTCCTGTAACTTGAACAGATGTACTTGAAGTATCACCCCAAACACCTTGGTTCCAGGTTAAAGCTCCCCATGTATTAGCCATGAAGAACTCCTAACGGAGAACCCGCTATGTAAAACAAATTAGTAATGTTTGCCACAGCAGGCACCTCCTTTTAAATTATGCGATTCTTAATATTGCTGCGCTCGTTGTAAATGCTGGGAACTGAATAGTAAAAGTTCCTGCAGTTGCAGTTTTATCACCGCCAAAATCTAATACTGCTACTCCTGGATCACCTGTAGCAGTGTCATTATAAATTAACGCGCCTCTTGCAGTCAAAGTTACTCCAACGAAAGACAAGTCAGCAAAATCTGTTATTGCCGTATTTGTTGCTAAAGACGTTCCTGTATTCACAAGTGCTTTACCACCCGAAGAGTATCCACCTGAAGGTGAAGACACCTGTCCGCCAGTAGTAAAAGATGTTGTCGATTTTCCTAATGCAGCCGAGTTAGTATACATTGCTAACTTGAATGTGTTACCACCTGGGTTGCTAAAGTTATGTGTAGCTTCCAAAAGTTCTTTTTTGAAAGAATTACAAATTGCGTTTGTTGTTATAGCCATTTTATCTCCTTAATTTTATGGTGACGGTGAAGGTATTTTTACTCGAGGAACTCCACTGTCGTATTCTCCTCTTCTTCGTCTACCCATTTGTTGTAGACCAAAAGCTTGTATGCTTTGATTATACCTGTCAGAATACAATTTGTATAGATCTTCAGGTCCTTTCAAAAATCCAAAACATTCTCTTAAAACACCATATAGTAACATTGCTTCTTGATGCTCTGATAAAAAGGTATTTGTAGAGCTGTCAAAATGAGGTGGATCTTTAATGTAATTAATTTGAATCTCAAAAGCTGCATTAGGAGTTGGTGCTAATAATATGTTTGTCTCGTCCCAATTAGCGAAGTATTTTGGTGTTCCTGTAACAGTCTCATTAGGCGCAAATTCTGCGATAAAACTAGTATCTTTCTTTTCTAAAAAGTCTCTAACATTTGAACTTATTATTTGAACAGATCTTAAAATTAAAAGATCTGAGGGCATAGACACATATCTATTACTAGCTGTTGTATTTGAAGTTGCGTATTTTCTTAAATCATCATAATCAACTTGACCAGCAATATCTAATTCTACGTTTCTAATAAACTGATCTAATAATGTATCGCTTAAAACGTTACTATCAACCTCTGTATAGTTTCTTACTTGTGTTAAAAAATCTGCATGTGTTATAGCCATTATGAAATACTCACTGTTATGTTTCCTAATAAAGTAGAGGCCTCTCTTCGTCTGTTTTGTAAAGATGGATCTCTTGGTTGCATCGTTTGTAACGATGTTGTGATACCATTGCTAGTGACTTCTGTTTCAAAAGTTTCAAAAGCAAAGTCTCCTGGTAATGTTAAATTAGCCACTCCTACAGATATTCCACCAGAGTCTGCTAAAGTTTCATCATTAGATGCAACTGTTTTAGGTTGTTGAAATCTTTGTGATCGAACCTTTTGTAAGGCTATTGCATCTGCAGTAACTTTTTTTCTTCTAATTTGTGGATGTTTTTCTTCGTATTCAGAAATATGTACAAATGACCCATTCCATTCTGTGACCATTTCTTGATATGGAAAAGCTTGTCCACTTCTATCAGAAATTGCTAATGATCTACTTCCATTCGCGT
>FUFK010054156.1_pt1 | contig 12587 bp, 13 predicted proteins | sample 1021851 | NCBI WGS metagenome assembly FUFK01 (sample SAMEA51879418, study PRJEB19060) | metagenome
CTATCTGACAACCCAGCAATAGCATCACTATAATCTAAGATGTAAATATTTTTAATTCCAGCAAAGGCGGTCTTACATCCAACCCCTCTACCTTTTGTTATTGCACAAGCCATATTTTTAGATTTAATAAAAAAGGGTAGGCAGTTTTGCCCACCCTCTTTATGTTAGTTAATTAATTTATTAAGAATAAAGTACGATATCGTTACCAATTCCGATTTGTACCCCAGCTGTGTAACGCATTACAACTCTTACGTTTTGTGAACCGTCAATATCAGCCATATCAATAACTTTAACTTCGTTTCTGTCATCTAAAAGACCAGTTCCAAAGAACAAGTTAGACTTAGGTGTCAATAAAGCTTTGTTACTTCCAAAACCTTTAGCTACAAAGATGTTGATGCCCTCAAAAGATAAAGCACCGCCATTGTACCATTGTGTACCTTTGTTATCAGTACCAGCACCGCCTAAGTTAGAAGCAAAACCACCTAAAGCACGAATATAAGCCTGTGCTACGTTAGTAGAAACGTAAAGCGTTAAATCTTCTTTCCCTAAGATAGCTGGTGCGTTTGCAACTGCACTATCTACAACAGAGCCTAACTGGGCAATAACGTTTGAACTATCAATAGCAACAGCAGTAATATCGTTTACATCACTATCAGCCAAGCAAGTTGCTAAGTAACCATCAAAAGAGCCTTCTCCAGCAGTACCACTCCAGATAGAAGTTTCAGTTGCGTTGGCAACCTCAGCAGCTACTCTTGAGATAACATAGTCAGAGAATAAAGGTGGCAACTCGTCAAAGGCACTAAAGCCCATTTGAGCAGCTTCCCAATCTGCGTGTAATTCTTTTTTACAGATTTGTAGGTTTACTTGAAGTTCAGTTGGTGTAAGTACTTTCTCAGTCAATGTAAGACCAGAAGTAGTACTGTCAAAATCACAATCAGCAGAACGTACCAAGTTAGAAAAAGCACCTACTTTCATAGCAGCTTTGTACTTGATGTTAGGCAAGATTGTTACAGCACCAGCGTCTAACGTTGATGCAGATAATAGGGCAGCACCTAAGTACTTCCCAGCAAATTCTCCAGCATAACTGGAAGATGTAATAGTTGGATTAGCCATTTAATTTAATTTTAGTTGTTAATTATTTTGTTTAATACTCTGTCAAGTGTGCTTTGTTTTCTGTTATTAGCAAACTTGAAATTTTGTTTTGTTTGTACCTCTGGGTTAGCCTTGATTGGCTCAGCAGCTGGTTGGTTTAGTTCCTCTTGTACTTCTTCAGGTACTTCGCTTAACTGTTCGTGTTTAGCAAGTTCTTCAGTCATAAGGTTGCCTAAATCATCAGCACTTAACTCTTCGCTCATTTCTTCTTTTGGCTCAAGCATAGCTTTAATTTCTTCAATCATTTCTTTAACCTCAGCAAGTTCTTCTTTAGTAGCGTATCCCATTTCTTCTTTTTCTTCTTCAAGTTCTTCTTTAGCCTCTACTTCTTCTTCTTCTTCTTCTTCTTCTGCTTTAATCTCAGCAATAAGACCCTCTTCAGCTACTACTAAAATACGACCATCTTCCATTTGGTATTCGCCAACTGGCACAGCCACTTTCTCATCTTCAGTAACAATAAAAATCTCTTGTCCAGCTTCAAAACTTTCAGCTTCCAAGATAGTACCGTTTTCTAAAGTTTGTTGCTCAAGCTTAATCTCTTCGGACAAGCCTACAACTTCTTTGATTTTTGATATCATATCATTTGTATTCATATTAATATATAAGTGTTAAAAATTAATTTTGCATTTTTAAATATTACCGATACCTTGCGCCCTTAGACTTCCATCACAGCACTTGGTTTTGTAAGTGTTATCAGCACACAAGCAACCACCTCTACGACTACCCTTAGGACTTGTTTTACTTGGTGTTATAAATCTTTTAATTCTTTTTAGCATCCTTGCCCTCTGTTTAACTTCTTATAGTTCTTACTTGACTTTAGTTTACTTGTTTTGCTTTTAGCGTGTATTCCTTTGCGTCTTATTTTCTTTTTTTCTATCTGTGTCGCTACTTTACGCATTTGCCATCCTTTTTCTTGTAACCTTTTGGGCATTTGTCGTACATATCTACGCTATGCTGTTCGCAAGGCATATACCAAGTTTTACCCTCGTAATCGTGTGTGTGTATTCCTTGACAACCTAAGTCAAAACTCATCTCTTTAGCTTTCTCTTCTGTTGAGTAAGCAAGTCTATCGTCAATAATAGCATAGTCCTCGTTTACAGTCATAGAAGCAAGGCTTAACTCTCCAAACTCTTTTAATTTTTTAGCAGCATAACGTTTACCAGCCTTACCACCCCATAGTAAATAAGAGATAGTGCCACAAGCCTTAGTATCGCCCTCATCGTAATATTCTTCTGCTCTTGACAAATAAGAATACATCCGCTTTATAGTTTCTTCGCTTATTGGTTTGCCTTGTGCTAATTGTTGCGCTCTAATTTTGCCTACCTCAGTAGCACATTTGTTGTTTACTTTTTTGTTAAGGTCTATACCTCTTTGTGCATTGTTCTTTACTGCATCTGGGTAATCTGTGTAGCTTTCTAAGGTTGTCTTTTTACCACTTTTATATCTTTTATCACTTTTTATAATGGCCTTAACTTGTGCAAGTAAGTATTCTGCTTCTGCTTCTTCTATCTTAGCAAGTTCGTCTTTTATGCTTTCTTTAGGGCGTTCCATTTTGTCAGCAAAGTAACCCTCTATGCTAAAGCCTTTGACCTTGCCAGTTTTCACAAACTCCTCCCAGATTTGCTCGTTGTTTACTTTTACAGCACCTACCCAAGTACCAAGTGGCAAGTCCATTCCGTACTTTACACTTTTGTCGTGTACCTTATCTTCTACTATCCAACTTTCTACTAAACTAAGTCCGTTTATTTGGTATTGGTGTTCTAAGGTTGAGTTGTTCTGTTTGCCTTGCATTAAGTACATTTGCGAGGCTTTTAAGACAGTATCTTTTGAAAAATATATGTAGTACTCATCTTCTCCNTTACGTCTGTATATAGGCTTGTTTGGTATAAGTAAAGCACCCATAAGTATTCGCTTCTCTTTGTCTACCTCTGCAAGTTTAAACTCTTGTGATTTAAGTGCAATAAAATCTTCTTCTATTGCTGGGTTTTCTACTACGCTAATAGCTTCAATCCCTATCTCTTGTTCTTCGTCTAAAATAAGTTCTACAATTCGCATATTTATATATAATGGTTTTTAATTTATTTTGTATTTAATAAAAAAGCTTTATATTTGCAGAGTACTTCTTGATAAGAGTACTCATTTTAAATTAATAATTAGATACCCTGATAAAAGGCTTGTTTCAAAAGAACAAGCTTTTTTTTATCCTAAAGAAGCACCCTCTACAATATTCCTATCTAAGGACTGTGCAGAAGTAACGTCATTTGCTACCACATACGCTTGTACTGGCTCTTGTGTTTGTCCACCTATTGCATCTGCTAATTGGTTTGTATCACTTGCACCTACTATGTTAAAGGCTGGGGGTGCTGGGGGTGCTGGGGGTACACTTCCACCAGAAACACCACCACCGCCACCTGTATCTAAACCACTTTTATTTAGTCCTTGCAAACCTTTAGCGGTTGCAGCAATAGTTGAGGCTATTCCAATACCAGCACCTATTGTGTTTAAAGCTACAAAAGGTTGCCCACCAGTTAAAGGTGATGCAGCCACAGACTTCGCATTAGCTACTGCTGTGTTAGTTAAAATTTTAGCTATACCAGCAGCATTTTCAGCAATAAGTAAGGCTTTCTGCAAAGCCACATCATCACCAGCTAAATTTTTCAAAAGACCTATACCTTGAGTTGCTACGTCTATGGTTGCGTTTTGTATTTGTCTTTTTGCGAGTTCTGCTGACAAAACAGCTTGTACTTCTGCTTCTGCAATTAATTTTTTTTCTTGTGCTAATTTTTTTTCTTCTTCAAGCCTTTCTTTATCTTCTGCTAATTTTTTTTCTGCTCTTTCTTTTTCCTCTGCTGCCTTTTGGTCTGCTATTGCTTTTTGTTCTGCATTGTTTTCTCGTATTGCAGTTGTAACCTCTGCTGTTAAGGCTTTTTGTAGTCTAAGTCTGTTTGTTTCTAATTGTATTACTTGCGCCCTTGCGTTTGCTTCGTCATCTAAGGCTTGTTTGTTGCTTTTAGCTAAAGAGTTTTCTAACTCAATAGCTTGTAATCTAATTCTGGCAACTTCGCTTTCTTTGTTTGCCAAGTCCTCACTTATAGCACCAGCTTCTTTTAAAAGTTCTATCCTTTCTGCTGCTGTAAAGTTTTCTTTGTCTGCTGCTTTTTCTCTTATCTCTGCAATCTTTCTTTCTGCTTCGGCTCTTTCTACAATTAAGTTCCTTGCCATTTTCTCAGCCTTTGCCCTTGCATCTGCTATCTTAGCTGCATTTTCAGCATCTGAGGCAACCTCTTTACCAAACTCTTTTACAGCCTCAATAGCACCATTTACGCTATCAGTAACACTATCAACACCCAGTACTACTTTACCAACAGCATCTGTGGCAACCTTACCAGCTTCTTTAAATTCGCCTTTAAATAAAAGGCTAACTGCTTTACCTAAATTTGGTATTAATTCAAGTAACCCCTCAAACCTATTTGTGATGTTTTGCTTTATTAAATTAGCAAAATCTTTTATAGCTTGTTTTGGGTTTTCAAATACGCTTATTATACTTTCCCCTAAATTAGCAAGTAAGTCTAAAAGGTTATCTACAACACTACCAATAACCCCAAGTATCTTAGCAAATTTGTTTTGACCCTCTTCGCTTCTTGTAAAGGCTTGTCCTAAGGAAGTAACAGCTATAAGTAAAGCACCTATACCAGTTGCAATTATGGCAACCCTAAGGCTTTTTAGTGCTGCAATACTTGTTTTTAGTTGAGTTTTTAAAAGTTTAAAACTAATAACAAGCGCACCAACTTTGCCACCAACTGCTTCTAAACCTTTGCCAGTATTTTTATTTGTTTGTGTGTTTTTTTTAGAAGTATTGTCAAGGTCTTTTATACCTTTTTCTAATTCTTTAACATTTTTCTGTGCTTCTTTAGAATTTACATCTATGTTAATTGTTTTCTCTATCGCCATTGTATCTCTTGTTTAAGTGCTTTGTATCCCTCTTTTAGTGTTGTAGGTAGTTTGTTTTTACCTTGTGCTATGCGGATTGTTTCTGTTTCCCCGTTTGCGTGTTTTAAAAGTTCAAGTATATTTTTTATCATTACGTTGTAGTTCCAAAAGTTATAGTGTCCTCAGAAAATAAAGTTGTTGCTGGTGCTCTTGCTCCTGGGTCTGGGTTAGGGTCAGGTACTGAGTACTTGGCTCTTACGCTAAATTTATAAGTAACGCCACTCGTTAAACCAGTTATAGCAGTAGTTGTAGTTGTGTTAGATAAGCTTGTTACAAAAACGTCATCTTGGTAAACATCGTAAGCAGTAAGGTTGTTGCCTGTTGGGTCATCTATGCCAGTCCACTCTAAAACTATTCTACTACTTGAAGTACTTGCCACGTTAATTTCTACTGGTCTTTCAACCAAAGAACTTTGCCCGTTTTCAAGTCCTATTGCACTTTCCCCTAAAGTGTATAATTCTAAAGAACTCTTATTGTTTAGTAAATTTGTTTTAATCGTATTTATTCTGTAAAGTTTGTTGCCTATTGTAAACTTGTCATTTAGTTTATACTTTAATATTATACTTAAAGGCAAGTAAGCATCTATCTTTAAAATTCTTGATTGCCTATTGAATATGTTTTCTATGTAGTCTAAATAGTATTTGTGAAAAAGGTTTGTTCCTTTTGGCTCTCTAAAAAACTCGTCTGCTTCTTGCCCAAAGTTTAAAGCTGCAACACCTTGAGAAACAGCACCACCAGAAACAAACACTTGACTTGGTCTATTGTAAGTGCTTATTGTGTCATTTGAACCGCTTGGGTTTTCCAATACAAAAGTTTGGCTTGTTGTTTGACTTGCTATGTATAAAAGTAAGGGTTTGCCTATTGTTGGGTTAAAGTCTTTGTCTAACATAGCACCTTGACATACACTTGTTAAAGTACCGTGATGCTCATCAGATAACCTCTCGTACATCATTTTTTCAAAGTCTGGTTGTATCTTGTAATCTCCACCATCGTACTCTGTGCTTCCATACGTTTCAGCAGCAAAATTACTACCTTGTATCTCATCAGATTGTTGTACTAAAAAGCTTTTTTTACTTTTAAAACTAAAATCAATGTTTCTGTATTGCAATAGTTTACTAACTGTGCTTTTTGAAACATCTACATATTTTGTTATATCATAGTTTAAACCTTGTGCGTAAAAGTCTGGTAAAGGTATAACGTGTATTTTGTCATCTTCTTTAAAAGCAACCAAGTTGAACATTTTGAATAAGTCAGTTAAGAAGTTTATTATCTTCATTTTAGGTAACTGCCTATTGATGTAAAATTTATTTGATGTGCCAGAAGTTGCAGCATCGACAGAATAAGTACTTGTTGAACCCTCTGTAACTTGTCCGTTAAATTGTATTACTCTTGATTGAAATGTAAAAGTAATATTTGTAAAAGCTAAAGTATTCTCAGAAGTTATAAGTATATTAACTGCTGAGTTTACAAACCATCCACCAGTTGTGTTACTTGGTGTTAAATCTAATTGTGGTGTACTGTTACCTGTAAAAGTTTCTACAAAAATACTTCCATTATTATAACCATCTGTGATAGTTAAAGTATATTCCACACTACTTGTGGTTTGTATATCAAAAACCATACGATATGTTTGAGTTGAACCAAAAGTACCTATTGCGGATTGCACACTAAAGGGTCTTAGTTCAGTACCAGAACTTAAACTTACATCTTCGTCGGTTGGTTGTTGAAACCTTGCTTGTAGTGTTTGTGTTGAACCACTTGGGTCTGCATTACTTGAAAACCCTTTCTCTCTATGTAACCACAAGTAAAGATTGTTATAATCTTCTGTGTTAAATAATTCTCCAGTAAATTCTATTTCTGGGTAGTTTGTTTCAATAGCATCAATAATTTTTTTAACTTTTATAGCTGGTTTTATATCCCTAAAGTTTAGTTTTTCGTTTGCAACTGGAGATACAGAAACGTAAGTATTGTTAGTGTATCGCATTAATTTAGTATGCGTAATTAAAGGGAAGCAAACATCTGAAAGGTTTTGGAATTTACTTGATACCGTTGCATAGTCGTAATCAAAATTTAAACTATCTGGGAATATTAAAGAACTTAAATCGTTATCAGCTAAAACATCTTTTAACTCTACTGTATCTCCAAAGAACACCAACTTGTATGCGTGTGGTTTGTTGTTTTTCATTGATACGCTTTGCAGCCTTACCTTTCCTTTTTTGTAGTCAGTTCCGTTTATTTTTATAAGCGCATCTACTTTAAGCCTTGCATCAAAACTATTAATAATATCAAAGTCCTCGTAGTGTTTAAATATCTTTGAGTTATGCTTTGAAGCTGGTACGTTAAACTGCTGTGAAAACGGTGTAAATACCTTACCTATGTCTTTTACGTTTTTAAGACTGTCTGTTATCGTTACACTTTCGTCATCAAATAAATCAAGCCTTTCAAAATCACTTTTTATAAAATAGCTTTCTTCGTTTGTAAATATGTCATCAGATAAAGCCAAAGTAGTTGCGTTTGTTATAGCTGTTATCTTAGCTGAGGTTTTGTCTGTTTCATTAAAAGCAATATAACCCACTTTAACAGTACTNGTAAAGTCTGCATTGGCATNCACAAGGTTATTNGTAGATGTGCTTGTAGCAGCACCTTTATAACCTATTCCATCCCTTATGTATAACTCCAGTATCTGCATTTAGCGTATGTTGTTTATGGTGTCAAAAGCAAANTCTATNTCTATTGTGTAGTTTATTATTTTGTCGTTNAGTTGTGTCTTNTANGCAAATGAACTACTTGTAACTTGTATCGGTAAGGTCTNTGAGTTTATNTCAATCCAACAATCTTCGCTTAATTGCATTTCTTTAAACACCTCGTTATAAGCCTCTGGGTAGTATCCAGTATTTAGGGTTAGTTTCTCTTTACCGTTCTTAGTTAGCGTTTTGTCTTGGTGGTTGCTTATGCTATAACTTGCACTACTAATTATATTACGCTTGAATTTTTCTGTTTTGGTTGTTAGTGCTTCATTGGTGCGTTTGAAGAACCATATATCTTGCAACACCCCATACTTGTTAGTAAAGGTAATTTTGTAAGGCGTAAACTTACATTCGCTTTCATTTGTTACGGTTAGCTTTGTAACACCAGTTGAACTATCTACTAAAATAGTATCGAAGTCAAATAAAGTGTATTCGCCCTCAAAGGCTGTAAGGCAATCGCTACCCTCAAAAGTACCGCCATCTTGTATTACTCTATCTTCAAATTGGTCTGAACCATTTACACCACTTGTAACGTATTCTATTTGTGCATTACTGTTAGTGCTTGTGCTTATGGCTTTAGTGTAAACTTGTTGCCCATTGTTTAGGTATGTTACTTGTGTGGCTAAAGATGTATCTACTGCTATAACTGCTGGTGCATCATCAAGCTTAACTATGTTAGTATTTGATTGTAAGACCGCTTGGCTATTTGTAGGATTTGAGCCATCTTCAAATAAACCATAACCGAAAAAGGCTTTTAACTGTGTAAAGCTACTAACTGGTTCAGCAGTTCCTTGTATAAATTTTGTTGTTCTATAATCTACCCAAAAAATACTTGTAGCATAATCTCCATCAAAAGTGTTTATAAAGTAATCTCTAACAAGTTCAGCTACCTCAAAAGTAGACACGTTGTTTATCGCAAACGAGTTTATAACATAAGTAGCAGTTGTTGGTCTATCATTATTTGTTGCACCTACTCCCTGTGTGCCACTATAAATAAACAACTCAAGCTGAGTGTTTGTTAGGTTTGTTACTGTGCCAGTAGTTATGTAGTACGGACTTCTTACGTTTATCTTGCTCATTTCTTAATGTTTATTTGTATCTGTTTTTCTAAGCCTATTGAGTAAGCCTCTACTAACTCGTCTGGTAGTCTTTTAAAAGCTGCCTCAAATGGTTTGGTAAAAAACAAACTTGGTCTTATACCTTTCTTTTTTATTGCCTTTGCTATTGCAAATTTTATCCCCTCACGTTTTGCAAACCTACCGCCAGAAGTTCTTGGTGCTATGCCCTTTCTAACTACCCAACTGTCTAAAGACTTTGTAGGTGGCATCTTGTTTGTGTACTTATAGGGTGTGTTGTATTTCTTTTGCGTTCCGCTTACCCCTTTGTCTTGAAATTTACCATAGTCAGCCATATTAAAGGCTAAAGACGTTTTTTGTGCGCTTTGTGATACTTGGTAGCCTAAAGAGTTATAAAGTTCCTTAGAAGCGTTCTTTTTGCCCTTAGATAAGTTGCTTCGTGATTGTTGTATAACATACTTAGCAAACTTGTTTAGTTCATCCCTTAAATATTCATCTGCTAACATATATCAATATCATTATGTATTACTACATCCATAGTAGCAGCGTACCCAGCAAGTCGGTTATCAAATCTTTCATAAAAAGGCTCAAGTGTAGGGTCGCCCTCAAGCTGGAATTTGTCGCTGTATAAATCGCCACGTCTAAGCACCATTATTAGTTTATTAAGAACTGCTAATTGTGTGTTAAGTACATCTTGTTCATTGTTGTTGCCTCTGAAGATATCAGTAGTAGCTTCTTTGCTTTCATCTACAATATCCATAGCCATAACAGTTATGTTAAAAGACATTACTTGTTCTTGTAGCGTTACAGAGTTTACAATAATATGTGCCAAAGGGAATATACTTTGTTTTGATAGGTCAATATCAAATATATCTCCAGTTGTAACGGTGTTTACATTTACATCCGCTAAAAGCTGTGTTTCTATTGTTTCTGTTATTTGGTAAAAACCTCTTATCCCTTGTTGGCTCATTTTATTTAAATTTATTTTTAATCTGTGCTGCTTCTATGTCGTTTTTTTCTTTAGTGTATTCTAAATACGTTAAGCATTGGTGTACATTTAATTCAGTGATATTTTTAAATCGTGTAATATCGCCTTGAGCGATGCCAAAGAGCGCATTGAACCATCCCCACTTGGCTGTGAAATTAGATGCTGTGCTAAAGCTTGTTCGTTCTTCTTGTCCAAAGAGTTCAGCATAACCATCGATAAGTCTTTGCCTAAACTGTAAAAAAAAACAATAGCACCTAATACTACATCTAAGGGGAAGTCCTTAGCGGTATCGCTTGTGTCTGGGTTGTATTCCTTTATGGTGTACCTTGCACCTCGTTTGTGTTCTATTGGTCTAAATAGTACGTTTACTGCTCTGTGTAAGTTGTCGTTATCGCCTATGAAAGTGTCTAAGTCCATATACTCGCCAAAGGTCATATCGTCAAGTTCTGGTATAAAGCCATAATCAACACCACCTAAACTAAACTTATTTATTAGCTGGTGGTTAGTGTCAAACATAGTATTAATAATCTCGCATACCTCAGCTATGTCTGTGGCTTTCATATTGCGTACTACTATCTCTGGCACTTTGCAGAATATCTCTACAATCTTAAGTTGTATCGCTGTATCGTGTGTATCTTCTAACTTGCCATCTAACTTAGCGAACTCTTGGTACTGTCCTAAGGTTATCTCGTTAAGGCTTGTTGGTATTCTTAGATTAACTTTCATATTACTTTACTTACTAATATATAAACAATTTTAAATTATTTTAGTGAACAATATACTTACCTCTATTTGGGTTTTGCAACTGGTAACCTACTGCGTATCTTATCGCATCTATTAAATGGTTGTACTTGTCTATTGGTGTGTTGCTTTTGCGTTCTAACCAGCGATAGTTGTTTAGTTCTTTTATGAGGTTTGTGCTGTCTGGACTTACCACTAAGTCATAATCTTGTAGTAAGCTTATTCCGTATGTTACGCTTCCTTGACCTTTTATACTTGGCTTTACGTTACAGCCCTTTGGCTTTTATTTCGCTTAGTAGTCTTGGCTCTGCACTATCCCCTACTATTAAGCCACTATTAGCGTGTTTAAGGTTTAGTTCTGCTATTTGTGATGTGGTTAGTCTTGGTAAGTAAAAGCACTCCTTTAAATAGATTGTTTTGGTGCTGGTGTTTATGTTTACTTCTACTAAGGTACTTGGGTCTGCTGCAAAACCGTAATCTTGACCCCACACACTTACGCTTGTTCTTTTAAATTCTCCAATACTCCAGTTGTTAAATATAACACCCTCAGCTTTACTCATCCAAGCACCAAGCATTTGTTGTTTGTATTTCTCTGGTCTGCGCTTACGCATTTGGTCTATTTGGTCTATGTAGCTTTTAGATANGTTGTCTATGTTGTCTATNTAAGTGGTGTGTATGTANGTTGTGTTTTCTTTNTGTGTATTGCTNCCCTCTTGTACCCCTCGTTCTTCAAAGAAGCGTCTGTATATNAAGTGTTCTTTGGTTGTGGGGTTTAATATTAGTATTACTCTATTAGCTTTGCCTTGTTGCCTTACACTTAGGTCTATGGTGTCAAACTTCTGCTCGTCTGTTAGTTCTTCTGCTTCATCTACTACCCAAGTGGTAATACCTTGCAGAGATTTAAGGTTTGCAGTCTGGTCGCCACTTGAAGTCTTTATACCTCTAAAGATAATTTTGCTGCCAGTCTTTTTATTTATTATCTCGTCTTTAGTTATGTGGAAGTGTTCTATCGAGCCAAACTGTTCTAACTTGTCTAAGAACTCTGGTATGATTGAAATGTATGCTGAGGTTAGTGTGTAGCGTGTGAATAGGATTGTATGCCCAGCTTCATAGGTAAGCATAACTAAAAGGGCGTTTACTGAAAATGACTTCCCAGACCCACGCCCACCACTAACTATAAAATACCTACTATCGTTTTCAATAATAGGCATATATTTCTTTTTTACTTTAATCAATCTACGAACTTAATTAAATCTCTAAAATTGATGTTTAAGCCCTCAGAACTATTGATGTCCATACTTTCCTTTGGCTTACCGTAACGATAGCTTAAATAGGTCTGTAAGGCTCTCATATCGCCTTTGGCTACTAACTTACCTAAAGTTTCTATCGCTTCGTCTTTGTCTATTATATTGTCTAAGCGTTCTATTAGCTTTTGCTCTTGTGCCTTTGGTTTTCTACCAGCACCTTGTCTTGCGCCACCGTGTTTATTTGACATAGTTGAAATATCTTGTTTATTCAAGTATATATAAACAAACTTTAATTTATTTGCTGCACATCGTATTGGTTAGGGAATTTATTTAGTAAAACCTTTCTAACGTAATCTCTATGTTTGCCTAAAGCTTTGGATGCTGCTGTTGTAGACCTAAACTCTTTATTTAAGCTACCTACAAAAACTCTCTGCCATTTTTGTTTCTTCTTAATTTTTTTAGGCTTGTGTATATCCTCAAGCATTTTTATATAGTATCTTTTAAACTTAGGGTTAGTTGTTTTCTTTATTAGTTGTGTGTAGTACTCTTCCATTAAAATAGTCTTTGTTGTGCTTTGTGTTGTTCTATTCTTTTTATTGCTGCATTGTAGTAGTCTTTGTCTAACTCACAAGCTGTTAAGTCATAT
>FUFK010056703.1_pt1 | contig 12585 bp, 8 predicted proteins | sample 1021851 | NCBI WGS metagenome assembly FUFK01 (sample SAMEA51879418, study PRJEB19060) | metagenome
AAATTTTTGCCATGTACCAGCAGTCGCTAATTGACAAACAGTAGAAAACTCTTGTGAATCACTAGCTTGTATTTCTACAACAAAATCTTTTGTACCAGAAGACCATCCATTTATATCTGCTTTTGCCCAAAATGATAAAACTGCTTTTTTAGCATTTGATGTACCCCAACATAATCTATTAGTCACTAAACCCTCAAGACGTGTTTGTATTAGAAGAATATCGGCAGCAGCAGGAGAAGCATCTGCCGTTGTGCAATCAACTTTCATTGAATTTCTCTGACCTGTGTTTATTAATTCATCTGAACCTCCAAGTTGGCTTACAGAATATGCTCCAAGATTTGATGGATTGAGCTTAAAACGATCTAAAGTATATGTTGAGCCTGTAATACCTGTTTGATTTCCTCTTTGATTACATTGCATACTTCCATTTACAATCATATTTCTACCACCTATTTGTCCACCACTTACAGAACTAATATTCGCTGTACACGTTCCATCGCTTGCCAACGTTATGGCATCGCTTGATGCGGAATTGGAACGGATTCCGTCNACTTTTAATGTGCTCATGGTTTTGGATACTTGTCTTTAATAGCTTTTATATCTGCTTTCCAAGCATCTATACCTGAGTTATAAATTTTGTCAAGCTGGTCCTGCCATGTAGGATACTCAGCTTCTCTATCTCTTTGATACTTTTTAGCTGCATACGCATCGTCTATTGCTTTGCGAGCTGCTGTTATTTTGGCGTTGTCAAGTGTTACTGACTTACCGTTTTTGTCAAACGCTCCTTTAGAGTCGTTTATTGATACTACATCGCTATGTGCGGAGTAAATTGCTTCGTGATCTAATGCCATAATTCATAATTTTTTTTTTGTGCTTTAAGCTGCTACTTCCATAAGAACCATATGTGAAGGCGTACTATTATCTTGTGCTTTCCAGTTACCACTATTAGTAAGTGCAGTTGTTTTATAAGTATGTGTAGCAGCACTTCCGGGTGAATCTAAATATACAAAACTAGCCATTTGTGCTGTTAAAACATATGGACTATAAGCTTCAGAGCGTAAAATTATATTTGAACTTCCGTCAGATATAACAGTCGAACCACGAACTAAATCCCAATTTATTGATGCAGTATCTCCGCTTGGATTTCTTACATATAAAGCTTGAGAAACTGATACATAAACTTTATTACTAGCTGAAGCTGTAGTTATTGAACAACTTAAACCGGTATCTGTATGAGAGCCAGAAGATGATGATACTGCTGTTGTTGTTGTTGCTGAAACAACTTGAATAATATTTCCTGCCTTTGGGTTTGTTGTTGTTAATATCGTTCCATCTGCATTACTAGGTACAGTAAGTGTACGATCAGACGCAGGGTTACTGGATGGTGCAGCGATGATTACGCTATTACCACCCGAATGTTTTAATTTTAATGAACTCATGATTTAGGATTGTCTGATTTTACTTTTGCAATGGCATCGACCCAAGTTGTTGTACCATTCTTTTTGTCCCAATATTGCATGTCTAACTGTTCTTGTATTGAGGGATATTCTTCTTTTCGTTTGGATTTGTAGGAATTATTCTCTAAATCCCAAGCATCTTGTAATGCCTTTAATCCATCAGTACATTGTTTTTCTGTTGGTTTAGAACCTCCGTCATGTACTACAAGATTTGCATAAATTCGATTATCTGGGTCACTCCAACCAAACCATTGTCCAGTTCGCACCTTGACTAAATAATCTTCTATGTGATCTGCTCTTCCGTTTAATCTCATTATGTATCTCCTAATCTTGTAAATCTAACATTTGATCTTCTACTATTAGGTCCTGTCGATAGACTTGTTCCACTCCCGTCAACAACAGTTTGAAACTTTACTTTATGTGTTGAAGTATTAGTAACATCAAATGTATAAGAAACTACAGCAAATGAATAAGTACTACCACTCTCTGCAGGTATATTTGAATAATCTCCTTGTTGACTAGCATAACTAGAGTTATCAGTAGTAGTCAGTATATTAAAACCAGTATAACCATGAGCATCAGCACTACTTCTATAAAAAGTACCAGCAATTTCTATAAAATATATACCAGTAGAAGGAAAAGTAAATACTCCACTACTTTCGGTCATGGCTGAACCGATAGTTCCAAAATAGGAATTCGATCTTGCCCAATTTGCAGTAAGATCATTACTACCATTAGCAGGGTCTACTCCAGCAGTTATCGCCCAAACATCATGTACTGTAATGCCTTTAGCCGAACCTGATGATTTGGCTGCGGTTACTGCATTAGCTGCAATCATATCTGTATCTACTATTCCGTCAGGCAGACCTCCTACGGAAACTCCTGTAAGAGTCCCNNTTCCATTAATTGTTATTGCCATAGTTTTAAACGATTGTCCAGTTTTCTCCAGAGCCAACCGTTACAGTTACTCCGTTGTTAATTGTTATAGGACCAAATGATCCTGCATTATGATTATTTTGNATGGTGTAGTCGTGNGTAACTGTATTCTCNTTTTCCCANAANACACCGTTAGCATTACTATTACCACCTGTTGCTCCAGCTGCTGCTAATTCCCAAGTCATTCCACCTGTATTACCAGACTGAGCTGTTAGAACATAACCATCTGTGGGTGAGTTAGATACACCTAATTTAACTTCTGTAACTGCACCGTCAGCAATCTTAGCTGTTTCTACAGCACCACTTGTAATCTTAGCTGCACTTACTGTACCATCTCCCGGTGTAGGTATACTTACAGCAGAACCACTTTGAACTATAAATACAGAGTCTCCACTAGCTAAATTAGCACCAAAGACAATAGTATTAGCATCAACTAATGCAAAACCTTCTGCCGGAGCAGACGTACCTGTATTAGCTTTCTGTACAACACCATTAATACTTACAAGTAATTGAGCTGCACTTGTTACACTAGCAGCAGAACCTGAATTACTGCTTTCACGTAAGTCATATGTAGCTATACTACCATCTAAAGTAGGTGCTCCACTTCCACCAGCTGGACATAAGAATAGATATTTAAANTCTCCAGTTGATGTAACTTCTTTCCATGCTGATGTAGTGCTATCATACACNTTCATCTTATCAGCATTGGTATCATATACTAAATCACCTTCATCATTATTAGATGATGGTTCTCCAGCATTTACACGATAACGAGCATTAAAATCATTAATATCATCAGAAAGTTGTTTAACATCAGTCTCAGCTGCTAATAGTTTATGATAATTATATATATTACTAGATCCAGTAGATGAAACCATTAGACCTACACCTGTGGCTAATGTTTCACTATATAAACTAGATGGGAAATTATTGATTGTTACGTTATCAGATCCGTTACCTGCCGTCCTTGCAGTAGTAGATGTACCACTACCACTAACTACAATACCAGCTGCATCTGAAATACTAATTACAACTCCAGAAGCTGGTTGAGATGTTGGGAAGTTATCTTCGTCTGCTATAACTTCTAATCCACCAATAGGTGCAATCTGTGCTGCAACATAGTCTACCACAGCTCCAGAGGTTGGAAGTTGGGTATCACTATCTGAAATAGATGTTTGTTTTAAATCACTAGCTAACTTAGCTAATGTTACATTACTGTTAGCTATCTTATCTGTAGTTACGTTAGCATCTGTAATTTTAGATTCAGTAACAGAATTAGAAGCAAGAGCTGCAGAATCTATAGATGTAGGAGCATAATGCTCGGTATCAATAGAATCAGCTACATAATGTTCAGAGTTTATAACATCATCTTGAATGTTGTCACCATCTATACAATCGTTAGATAAGTGTGCATGATCTATACTTCCATCTACATAATGTTCAGAGTTTATAGAATCATCAGCTATTTTTGTACCGTCTATAGCATCTGCTGCAATTTCAGAACCAGCTATAGTTCCATTAGAAGCAGCTGTAATTCTACCTTGAGCATCAACTGTNAAATCTGTTGCTGTGTAGCTCCCNGCNGTTACAGACGTATTAGCTAATTTATCTGCTGTTACAGCATCATCTTCAATTTTAACAGTACTTACTGCATCAGATGCTAAGTCATCAGCTACAATCGAACCATTAACAATTTTAGAAGAGTTAACAGAATTAGATGATAAATGTACAAGATCAACAGAACCATCTGCAAGATGCTCTGAATTAATTGCATCATCAGCTATCTTTGTTCCGTCGACTGCATCTCCTGCTATCATTGCAGTTGCTACAGTTCCTGTATCTCCTGTTGTAACTACCGTACCTGTGACATTAGGTAAGGTAATAGTCCTATCAGCTGTAGGATCAGTAACGGTAAGAGTAGTTTCATAACCATCATCTGTTGCACCTTCAAATATAATCTTAGTATCCTCACCCATGGTAAGGTCACCAGTCATCGTATCACCAGTTGTAGACATTTTAGTCTCATCATACTCCATAGCTTTACGCATTAACTGGAGTTGNTTATTATTTAAGTCTTCAGATGCAACTGATGATCCGGGTGTATAGGTTGCTCTTGGTGTAGGAGCACCCATATCAGTCTCAGGTCTTATTANTATTATACCACTAGATAAATCAGCTCCACCAATATGTATGGTTTTAGCTGATGTATCTACGGTATATTCTCTGGGTGAGGCGGATTCATTTATGGTAGAAGAAGTAAANGTTAATGCAGTANNNTCTAACANTACTATTACTTCTGTACCTTTAAATACATCAAAACTCCCTGAGTAGCTAAATGTATTTGCTGTTCCCGTATTTTGGGAATATGTTTTTGTTACTTTTGTATGTGCCATTTAGTTATTTCGGGAATCTAGGGATCTCTTTTCTTGGAAAGCTTAACTCTAAAATTTCATTTCTATTTTCTCTTGTACGAGTTGTGTGTCCATCTTTTTCAGCTTTTAATTTCTGTAAAGTTGAATATCCCGGATGATCTGGTTGATTTATTTTTGCCCAAGCTTTAGATCTAGCTTGATTCATAATATTATCTATGAGCGTATTATGTGGGTAGGTATTTGGATTAATATCATAAGCAGCTGGATTATTTACATTTGCTTTCATCTCAGCCATAGACTTTTTAACATCTTGTCTTGTAGCTAAGTAATTTAAAGCTTCTTCTACATTTTTAAATTTCTTATATCCTACTGTTATAGGAACTGTACCTATAGCATTTTGGAAATGTGCTCTTACGTGTGCATTCTTAGTAAATGAATATCCACCGTAAGCATAAGTAGTAGATTTTAAATCATAATTACTATCTAAAAGTAAACGTCTACCCGGGGTATCATTTCTCACATCCATTTGAATAGGAGATATAGCATTAAAAGATCTACCAATAATATTCCAATTTCTAATTGGTTTACCATTAAGTATATCACTTTTTTCTGGTAATTTCTCTCCAGCNAAAGGTTCTAAGAATAGGTTTCTGTTTCTAATAGAAGACCACATATCAGAATTTAGTTCTTTCATGTGTGGGTTAATCCATTTACCAAACTCATTACGCATACCTGCTAATGGTATACTATTATTCATAATATTAGCTGCTCCTTTNTNCCAAGCTCCGGGTTTAAATTGAGCCATTTGCATCATTTGATCTAAACCAGACATATATGTTTTACTGGTTAAACCTCTACCAACAACAAATGCTACAGCTTGTAAACGTTTTTCTGCCCATTCTGTACCCATAAGTTCCATGTTATCACCAATATCAGCAATAGCAGAAAATATAGTGTTATAAGGTTCTAAACCTGAATAATCAAATCCTACATCACCTACGTAGAAATGATTAGGTTTCCAACCAGAATTAATCCAGTTTTGTTTTAAACCTTTATCAGCAGGACCATTACCTGTTAGTTGTCCGCCCATATACATACCAGCAAATGTCATAACAGTTGCGGCACCTACAGCTTGTCTACCAGCAAATAAGTTTCTAGCATTAGCTAAATCAGCATGATTTTCAATACCATATTGAGCTAGTTTACTGAAATCGTCTCCTGTATGTTTAAGAATATCAATAGATTCTTTATGTAATGCACCTAATAATGGTGTATTTTTATAAGTAAAGTTNAGACCATTAATACCAGTTCTAGCAAATAAATAGAAAGGTTGAATTAAAGGTGCTTTTTTAAATACTTTATCTAATTCACCTGCAATTCCTTTTAAAGGACTTGTTAATGTTATTTCCTCAAATGATTTCTTTAAAAACGAATCTTTGCCTATATCAATATTACCATCTGCATCAAGTATACGTTTTAAATAACCTTCTTCAGCTTCCTTTAGAATTTCAGGTGTTAATTTACTAAAGTCACCACCTGCATTTTCTAAAGCTTCTCTAAATCCTATTTCTTTAGCTCTTGAACGACTCATTAACCATTTAAAAGTTTCGTCAATAGCAGACATAGCACGTGGAGACCAAGTAAGTAGTTTATTATTATTTAAAGTTCTTGCTACATTAGCTGTGTAAAATGCTGCTTTATCAGCTGGTGTACCCTGACGTTCTGTCCATTTAGCAACAGCATTCCAACTTTCATCACCTCTTGTTGGACCTTCAGAATATCTAGTACGTATATCTGCAATATCAGCATTCCATTTAGATTTAAAGTTTTTTCTAAACATAGTAAATGCTTCTGGAACTAATTCAAACATACCTTTCATCTTAGCTATTGAAGCTGTTCTACTTGCAATGTCACCAGTAAAAGGTGCTTTAATACTAGCTCCTACTACTTCATTAATAGCATTTAAATATGAGTTAGTTGTAGTACCTAATAAAGCTCTTAAAGGTGTTTTAGGTCCACTAAGAACACTATTAATCATTACACCTCTACCTTCGCTTAATAACATGCCGGGTTTTACATTACCAGAAAACTCACCACCACGTACTTTAGCTCTCATAAAAGCATTGAAATCTTCAATAGTACGTATATTATCTGACATTTTAAATATATCTAAAATCCCTTCAGCTAATTCATCAGAATCTGCATCTTTTAATAAGTCCATCATCATCTTGATGCCATTATTATTTTCTGACAACATTCTTAATTGATCACCTTCAACAAGTCTATCAATTTCTCTAATCTGTTTAGCTGTTAATTCACCATTAGATTCTAACATTTGTTTAGTAGCTAGATTCCATTTGAATTTAGTCTTTTCAACTTCAGTTAAACCTAATGAAAGGTTTTTACGAATATTATCCATTACACCACCTTTAGCAAAGATGTCTCCTTTACCTATTAGTTCTCCAGCTACGTCAGCATAATCTCTTAAACGTTTGGTTGTAGAATTAATAATAGCATCACTAACAGCTAAGTTTTTAACAAACCATTTCTTAGTACTATTTAATGTTTCACCCGGTTTAAATTTAGTTTCTAAAAACTTCTTACCGAAAAATTCATTATTAGTAAATTGACTTGCATCTCTACCTAAAACTTCTTTAATAGTTTCTAAACTACCTTTAAATAAATTACCTAAATTTTGATCTGCAGGTTTAAAGTTTTTAAGTGTATTTTGTACATTATCAGTATTCCAGAATTTATTAACAGCTGCATCATCACTCCAAGGATCAGGTATACCACTTCTAGAAAATTCTGCTCTTTCTATAGGAGTAAATATCTCATCTACTGTACCACCTTCAATACCTACTTGACCTCTGATTTCATCTACTTGATCAACTACCTCTGATATATCACTTCTAATTCCAGCAGATTGTTGTCCTGCTACAGTTTTAATATTTTTAAAGTCTCCATATGTAGAATCTAAACCAGCATTAGTATCCCAAGGATCTTGCCATTTACTAGATGGTCCTTCTTGTGCTATGTTTAGTTGATCTTTGGCTGCAGCTAGTCCATCATCTTCAACTTGTTTTATTCTTTTAAATAAATCATCTGCAGTTTGTTTAGGTTTTTGTTTTGCGTTAGTACTAAATTGAAGTTTTTCCCAATTTGCTTTTTGTAAGTTTCCAGCAATTCTCTTTGTTAAACCTGCTACACCTCTAAATATAAAATGTGTACCTACTAATCCACCAGCCTCATAAACCATCTCTTGACGCATAAAATCTAATTGTCTACTAACAGCATTATCTTGACCATTAGCTGTTTGCAAACCGCCAGCAAGAGTTTCAGGATGAGCATTAATTACTCGAGATAATGTTTTATCATCCTGCATATTTTTTATTGCATTACTTTCTAAATCTANAAATACNTTACTAGGGATTACTTCTGTTGCATATGTTACACCTACTGTTTTTGCTGAAGTTAAAGCTAGAGTAGATGCTCCTTTAAGTGATAATGCCTTAGCACCACCAGCAGTAATTGTAGTTGCACTAGCTGGTAACGTTACAGCGGCTGTAGCTATAACTGGAGCATATCTACCAATTTCAAATAAAGTAGGATCACTCCAAGTTCTTTTAACAGGATTTAATGTACCATAACCAAAAGACAGAGGATCTTTATGGTTGAATATTATATCGTCTGCTACTGAATCATGTTTAAGAGCTGCATCCCAACTAAACCATTTATCATCATCTTCATCTGTCCAAGCGGAATGAAATCCAGCAACAATTTTTTCTGGAGCAGCAATTAAATTTTGTACACCTACAGTAATACCTCCAGAGGTAGACTGCCTCATCTGTTCTCCACCCATTTCTACAGTAAACGGATTATTATCTAAATCAGTTAAAATACCTAATCTACGTTGATGGTTGTAGTTAGCCATTGGGTGCATAAAAAGATGTTGATATAATTGTTTACCTAATCCAAAAGGAGCTGTTATTGGATTAAAATCAGGAAATCCTCCTTGTTTGCCTGAACTTTTTTCAAGATGATCAAACCACCAATTAGTTAACCAAGCATCTCTTTCAGGTGTTACTTTCAATCCTATTTGATTAAGTCTCGAAACATCATAAAAATCAGAAAAGGTTAATTGACCATCTCCGTTACGATCTGAAACTGCTAACAATTGTGGATCATTTCTAATCTCATTTACTAATTCAAGAGTAGCTTGTGAATTTCTTTGACCACCAGCTTTATTCCATTTATCAAAAACATCAATTTCTTTAGCAGTAACATTAATATTTAATTTAAGATTTTCAGCATATTCTGGAGCTATATTGTTTTCTAATATTATTTGATTTATATCTAATTCACCTGTTAAAGGATTACCTTCATATCTTCCTTTCCATTGACTTCCTTTAGTTTCTGGTANAACTTCAGGAGTAACAGGTTCAGCAGTTTGACCAGACTCTACGTTTTCAGTAGTAGTAGTAGTGGTTTCTTGATCTAATGCTTCTTTTTCAGCTGCTTGTTCTGCAGGTGTTCTCCAATCTTCTTCTGGATATGCTTGTTGAATAGCTTCAACTTCTGCTTCATATCCTTCAATTTCTAAATTAGCATCAGTATTAGAAACTGTATCAGCATTAAATTCTAATTCATCCATGTGTTTAAGTTTGAGGGTTCATCCCAAATAGAATTACCTAGACCATTTCTTAGGCTATCGTCCAATAGATATTTAGCATAAATAGAAGTTTCAAAACTAGGATAGTTCATTGCTCTAGCTACCTCTGCATCAATTTTCATTGTACCTCTTTCATTAGGTATTGTATTACCTTTCTCATCAACACCGGTTAATAAACTAACTGCATTAGGTCGTGATTGACTTAATCCTTCAGTATAACCATTAGCTTTTAATTGAGCATCTACAATACCCCACCATCCGCCTTCTCTTGGATTTCGACCACGTGCTATGCCTTTGTAATATGCTAAAGCACCTTTATCCATGTAAAGACCTCGGGGTCCATATTTTTCAATGTTTTCTTGAATTTTATTTATTTGTTTTTGACCATAATAACCACCAAGTACTGTTTTAGTTACAGCAGATACATCATTAGCTATTTCTTCTTTAGCCATTTTAATCTGTACTACTCTATGAGCACCGGGTTTTAAATCTTTTTCTACTGATTGTCCAGCTTTTATATATTTATTTCCTTCTCGTTTAGTTTCAATTTCTTTAATAACTCCCATAGAATCAGGTATTGGTTCTTTAGTTTCTGGGTCAACTACTGCATCAGCATATAATGCATAATGATTAGCTATTGCTGGTTCGTATCCCATGCCTACATATTTATTATATTTTTCGGCATAATCAACTTTAGCATTTTCAAGTGCTCTTATATAATCTACACTCTTTTCATTTCCTTTTATACCCATACCTGTAAAAACAGTATTTAAATTAGCTTTAATTTTATCTTCAGCACTAAATTCTTTTAATGCTGCTTTTTCTAATCTAGTTGCTTTTTCTCTATATTCTAAAGCAGCTTTAGGATGAAATGCATCTAATTGTTCGTGACTAATATATCCATTTTGACTAGCTACCAAAGCTTCAAGAGTATCTTTATCTTCTCTTTCATTTCTATCACTAGCAGTTTCATAATTAGTAACACTTGATGGGATTGTTAAACCTAATTCGCCAAACCTTCTTTTATACTCATTTACTTGAGTTGAAGTTAAATCACCTTGTCTAGCTTTTTCAATAAACTCAACTTCTACACCTTTACCAGCGGCTTCTAAATTCTTTAAATCGTTGTTAATCTTTTTAGTATAGCCATCTTTGATTTGTTGTTTTAAATCTCTAACTTTTCCCGGCCAATGTTCAGCGTAGGTTGTACCTTTTTTAGCACCAACTTTAATAGCTAAACTATCTGGCATAGGTTGACTAAGTATACGAGTAGCGTAGTCAGAATCATTTTCATTAATACCTTCAGCTACTATAATACTTTCAAATGCTTTCCATGCACCAGCATTACCTACAACATTATTATTACCATCTACAGTTGCACCAGTTTTAACTAAATAATGATAAATATCTGCACCAGTTTTTTGACTTGTTTTCCAAGTTGTTTCAGCTTTACTTCTATGTTGAGAAGAAGATTCTACATTATATCTAGCTCTGTATTTAGCAATCATTTGCTCCTTAGCGTCTAGAATAGCTTTATTAGTACCAGCTAATTCTAACAATTCTGGAGAAAACTTTGCTAAACCTGCTTGCTCTCTAATATCTCGTGCAATCATATGCACAGCAGCCTCTTTAAAAGGCATACCATGAATATTATTATCGTGTAATTCTTTAGGAGTAAAAGTTATGTTTTCTATTTTCAAAGCTTTTTCGCTAGTCATCATAGAATGACTTAGCTTATCAGCAAATGTATCATTAAAAGCACGTAACTTTTCTTTTAGATAACCAGTTTGTTCCCAAGGAGAAAGTTGAGCAATACGTTCAGCATCAGGGTAAACATCTGGACCTGAGAGTTTTAACATCTCTGCTTTTATCTCATGGTACTTAGTATCTGTTTCAGTTAGAGTACTTAGTTCTTCTTGTAATGCTACTAATTTTTCTGCATTAAGTGTAGCTTGCTCTTGAGCTAACGCAGCACCACGTGCATGATGTCTTGCTTTTTTCTCTTCTGCCATTGTTGCCAGAGTTTTAGAAAAAGCACCTAGTTGCCTAGACATGTCTTTGGCATCTTCAATACCTCTTTGACCCATGATGTTAGCCATGTTGGTCCGTTGAGAGATAGATTGTTGAACGTTGGCTCTTTCACGAGACCTCATCCGTTCAATATTTCTGTCGTATGAACTGCTCATTTATCNNTCCTTNNTATTNNATTNTTGGAATCCACCTATTGCAGTTTGACCTAATCCTAACAGCAAACTAGCTGATGATTTTGGAGGTTCAAGTTCTGGAGCCATAGGTGTGGGTCCATGAATAGGAGCAAATCTAACCTGTTCATACAAATCTCTAGATTTACTTGAAGCTTGTTTTTGGGAAATTTCTTTAGAAACTTTTGCTTCTTCTTTAGACATCATGAGACTGTGTAGTATTTCAGATTTTTCTTGACCTAATTTCTTAGCACTTTTAGCTGCTAATCGACCTGCAGTTCGACCTGTTTGTGTACCTGCATAGTCACTTTCATACATTTTTATAATAGCTTTTTCTATCTTTTGATCTCCTTCAGCAAATAATCTATCTAATTTCTGATCTTCCTGAGTCCATTGATCTACCATAGCTCGATAAACATCATCTTGTTTGATGTCTTCAAGCTGCATATCGTTTCTATATTGAGCACGATCGAACATTACTTCTCGATCATACAATCTGTTTTGTTCTTCGAAGTTACGAAGTTTAGCTCTGTTTCTTCCGCTTATCGCTTGTTGTTCGGCTTGGTGTCCCATNACTTGAGACATTCCTGATAGAGCGGTTGANGCTATTGTTAATGGTTCGCACACGGCAAAATTCTATAAAGGTTAATTTGTTAGGACCATGTTTNAGTTCCCGTAAGAACTTAAATCCTAGAAACTTTAGAAGTTTTAGATGAGCGGTATTCCGTTTATCTACAATGTTCCAAAGGAGTTTCTCTTCTCTACTTTCAATAAATCGTTTAGCTTCTCGTGCAAAGGTGTATGGATATTCATGTATAGCTGGGGTGCATAACATCCATATTTTTCCACCTTCCTGTACACCGGCTAATCCGGCAGTCTTGCCGTTAGGCACTTCAAAGTAAACTGTGTCTCCATTAAAAGCAGCAAATGGTATATACCAGCGTGGG
>FUFK010042333.1_pt1 | contig 12584 bp, 17 predicted proteins | sample 1021851 | NCBI WGS metagenome assembly FUFK01 (sample SAMEA51879418, study PRJEB19060) | metagenome
TTTGTTCTGACCAAATGGTCGTGTTAAAATAGTTATTTATATACATTATCTAAACGGCTTTCCTAAATGCCAGACAACAAGACTATATCTTGTGCCAGCGGTTACTGGTTTAACTCTATGCCATACAAATGAAGGAAATACAATAATAGAACCTTTTGGTAATATCTCTTTACATTGTATTCTATGCTTCGATTCATCTCGCATATGTGGATCGTAGTTTCTAAAATCAAATTCTAGTTCACCACCTTTATATTCTGAACCATCTGTTAATTGACAAGTCATAGATAGTTTTCGAATCTTACCTTTGTCGGGTCCTTCTTTTTCATACGGTTTATCCCAACTATCACAATGCCAATCATAATATTGATTTAATTTATATTTTGTAAATTGACAAGACTCACTTCTTTCCCAATCAAAATTCCAACCAGCGTTTTTGTTAGCCCTATGTACATATGGATGTAATTCTTTATATATCCAAGTATCATTTAACCACACTAAATCAGAATTTCTTTTTCTTTTTAAATCTAACACTTCTTGCTTGTTTAATTTTCTGTCACCATATCCACCAGTTCTAGCCATAACTTCTTTTTGTTCGTTGGCATATTTGATTACTTCATCACAAAATTTAGGTGTTAGTACACCACTAAAATACCAATAATAATTAGATATATTCATACGTTATAGTTTGCACAAAATTCAAACTATCCTTTTGGTTATTGGTTAAGTAATACATATTAGTTGATGGAAACATTATAAATTTATTATTGGTAAGTTCTATATCCCAAGATCTACCTTTACGCCTATTATCTTCGAAGTGTATTCGAACCATACAATCTTTTACCTTTACACCATATAATAATGTAAAGTCTGGTGAGTTTCGTAAATCTACTGGATCAATGTTTAATAGTGGAATTGTAGTTTCCGCAGGTTTATAGATGTTACCCCACGTTTCTTTGTTGATTAAATTAATACCATATTCAAGACCAATGTGATCTCGCATATAAGTATTTAACATATCCCAAGTTCTTGAAAATGGAAATTGTTTGTTTTGAATTTGTGATTGTAAGATGTCGCCTGATAATTTATCTCGGTCAATGTCCCAATCTTTAGGCATTGCCACATCACCGTAATATAAACTTACTTCTGATAATACTTTCTTTTGCATACCACCACCATTTTTAATTTATGCGTTGTTATCTGTCAAGTCCCAAGATTGATTTTCCTCATTCCAATGATACATCCAAGCGTGAGTAGCTGGAGTATTTTCATCTACACGTGTATTTTGAGCTTGTTGTTCTGCAGTTAATGCAGGAGCATCACCGATTGGTGATTGCCATTGTGCAGTTGTAGTATTTTTTACCCAAGATGGGTATGGTTTTTTAGGCCAGAAGATTTGATTATCCTCGTCCCATTCATAACCTATACCTGCGTAATTACCTCTAAATGCTTTTGAGTCATCACCTGAATTATGTTTATTACCTGATGTATTGTAAGATGTTTGAATCCACATTTGTGCAGGCCAGTTGTTGTGTGTCTCTAACCACTGTTGACCTACTGTTTCATCCTCAACACCATCAGCATTTAACATCTTATCATTATCCATAGTTAATACTTGAATAACTTTTCCGTTAGCTCCTAATTTTGCAAAATGTGCCATAATGTTTCTCCTTATATATTAATTTTAATTATCATTCAACTATTGAAATCTATATCTTATTACTACTATTCCTGAACCACCATTTCCACCTGTTGAATTACCACCAGATGTTGCTACGTGAGTTCCACCACCGCCACCACCTGTATTGGCTGCCGCTGCACATCCTGTTTGACAACCACTTGAATTTGCACCTTGAGCCCCTGAACCACAAGGAGAAGCTGCTCCTCGTCCATTTCCACCTGAACCACCACCTCCTCCAGCTCTTGCTACTGGACTTCCTGTAATACTTGTTGTTGCTCCTGCACCACCCGCACCACCTCCTGAAGGATCATTATGGTTTGTACCTACAGCTGTAGCACCACCTCCTCCGCCTGAAGAATTAGCACAAGTAGTAGCTGATGAACCTGTCCCTCCGTTACTTCCTTGAGCTGGACTTACAGGAGGTGTATTTCCTGTTCCTGCAGTGGTAGTGCCTTCACCAGGAGAAGAGTTATATGCACCTCCTCCACCACCAGAACCACCACAAGTGTTTGAGCTACCACTTGAATAAGTTTTTCCACCACCACCTCCAGCTGATGTAATTGTTGAAAAAACTGAAGGACTACCTTTAGACCCACTTGGTATTGATCCGTAACCTGACCGTCCTGTTCCACCACCACCTACTGTAATTGGAAAAGACGTTGCTGTTACTGTAACTCTATTTGGAGCGGATGGGTAACCATCTAATGGACTTGCTGTATAAGGAGTTGCGGGAGATTTAACCTCTCTAAATCCTCCAGCACCACCACCGCCACCAGCTGTATTACATCTCCCTGAACCTGCTCCAGCACCACCACCAGCTACTACTAAATATGAAACCACATTATTAGCAGCACATTGTGCAACAGATGATACTGTAAAAGTACCTGGACCTGTAAAAGTGTGAATTTTACAATTTCCTGAAGTTGATTCTGTTCCTCCAGAAGCAGATATAAATGCATTACCTGTTATGTTTGATGTTGAATCAATAACATTTTTCCAACCTTCTGTGTCATCTACATATACAAAATATGCCGATTGTCCTTCGGTGTTTAATGTTACACTTGCATTTATTCCTCCAATTTTATTTGTTCCATTTGGTGTAATAATTAAATTACCTGTTTGAAATGTGTTTGTATAATCTGCTACTGCAAAAGAATTACCTGCTGTTCCTGCCGGAAGAGTTACTGTAAAACCTCCACTAGAGGTATCACAAAAATATCCTTCTCCTGCTGTTACTGTAAAACCTGTTGTTTTTTTAGTTGTTACCCAAGAGACTTCACCTGTAGAACCAAAACCTGATGCGGTTCCTTGGTTTGTAATTGATACACCACTAGGAATTGTGAATGTATCTCCACTATCCCCTAATGTAGTTGTACCACACGCTGTTCTTGGACTAATTTTATTTACTTTTATTTCACTCATAATTATTGTTTATCTCCGCAGAATTATAATAATCAAAAGAAGTGTTAAAAGCTATTACAGTTTTTTGATTATCACTTTTTAAAAAATTAGATCTATGTGGATAATATGCTGGAAAAGTTAATATATCTCCTTCTTCTACATCTATATCTGTGGGTTTTTTATCTTTTAAATTATAAAATTGAGTTTTCATATTTTTTTCAGGCATTTCTAAAAAATAAATGTTAGCAAAATTACTACCAGGATGAGAATGCCAATCAACTTTATCATTTGTTTTGTATTGATTAAACCAAGCATTATTAATAGTCCATTGTTTACAATGTAAAAATTTAGCTACATCATTCATATTTTCTTTTATATTATCATAAAAAATTTCTAAGTATTCTCTTTTTACATCTTTTGGTACATCCCAATCTGTTTTAGAAATATCTTCGGTTCTGTTTTTAGCTTTTTTATTTGGCATTTTTTCAATTGCTTTTAAAATTTTATTTTTTAATTGTTTATGTTTTTTAAATTTATTCATAATATAAAAACTTTGTAATTCCACCACTTTCATAAATTACTGATATTTGTATCTAATAACAACTATACCTGATCCTCCTGATGCTCCTGGTCCATTTGGTTCTGGATAGTGAATACCTCCACCTCCACCGCCGCCAGTGTTTGTTGTTCCAGCTACTGCGTCTCCTCCATTAGGATATCTACCACCAGGTCCTCCGCCACCTATTCCTCCTTGATAAGCGCCACTTTCAGGTGGGTTTTGTCCACCTCCACCACCGCCAGAAAAATAATAATATGAACCACAGTTTTGTCCACCTGTTCCAAAAGCACTAGGTAGTCCACCACCTGCTCCACCACTCACAGTTGGACTTGCTCCTAATGAAGCAGTTCCAACAGCAATTGCTCCACCACCTCCAGCTGCACCTTCATTAGGAGATGATATTGAAGTTCCTCCATTGTTTCCTTGAGATGGGGTTACTGGAGGTGTATTTCCTGAACCACCATTTTTAGGTGAACCTTGAACTCCACCACCCCCACCAGATCCACCAGATCCACCACACTGAGTAGATCCACCACCATAACCACCTCCTGCAGAGGTAACTGTAGAAAAAGTTGAATTTACTCCGACCGTTCCACTACCTTGGTTTGAGCTAGAACCAGCGCCACCACCACCAACAGCAATAGGATAACCTTGAGCTGTGACTGTTATTTGAGTTCCAGAAGGGGTAGGAGATCCATATCCGTTAAGAGGTGCGCCTGGTGCACCTGAAGTTGGCGCACAAGTTGTATTTAAAAAATATCTAAAACCACCACCGCCACCACCAGCACCTTTACCTCCACCAGCGCCACCACCGCCACCTCCACCAACTACTAAATAATCTACTATATTATTAGCTGCAGTTCCACCTGCAACACTCACTGTAAAAGTGCCAGGTCCATTAAAAGTATGAATTTTATAATTTCCACAAGTTGTTACTGTACACCCACCACTTGCTACTATAAACGGACTTTGTTTAACATTTTCTGTTGAATCATTAACTGTAATCCATCCTTCAGTTGAATCTACAAAAACTAGTGTAACTGATTGACCTTGAGTGCTTAAAACAGCATTATCTGTTTCACCAGATATTTTATCTGATCCGTTGGGTACGAGAGTTAAAGCGTGGGTGTCAAAATTATCGCCATAATCTGCAACAGATACAATAGCTCCAGCACTACCTGCTGGTAAATTCATATTAAACGCGCCACCTGATGTGTTAGCAAAATAACCTTCGCCATTTGCTGCAGTGAACGTAGCTGTTTTAATTGATCCTGTCTGCCAATCAACGGTCCCCGTTCTACCGAAACCTGTTTGTGATGCACCTGATGCTAAAGCAATAGTATCACCACTAGCGCCAATAGTAATGGTATTACTATTCTCGTTAATGATGTTAGCTCCGCATTGATTTTGAATATTGTTTACTTTAATTGTACTTGTCATAATTATTGAAATTTATACCTTATTATTACTATACCAGAGCCGCCATTTCCACCTTTTGCACTTCCAGTACCGGCTTCTTTTTGAGATCCACCACCGCCACCACCACCGGTATTAGTCGTTCCAGCTGTTGCAGGATTACAAGATCCTCCATCAGTTCCATCTTGACCACCTGAACCTCCACCACCTGGTCCACCAATTCCTCTTAAAGGAGGGTTTGCATTATTAGATCCACCACCGCCACCACCTGCTCTCGTTACTGGAGATCCTGTAATTGCACTTGTTGCACCATTTCCTCCTGGTCCAGCAGTACCAGTAGAACCTGGTCCCGAACTATCACAAGTTGTACCATTTGCTCCCGCTGAAGTAGCTCCACCGCCTCCACCTGCAGCAGCGGCACTATTAGAAGTAGATTTACCACCTTTAAACCCTTGGGATGGACTAACTGGTGGAGTGTTTCCTGCTCCACTATTATCACTTGGTCCAGAATCTCTTGCTGCACCACCGCCTGATCCACCTGCTAAACCTGCTCTTGAGTTAGGACTTTGACAAGGTTGCATTCTTGCTCCACCGCCACCACCAGCAGTTGAGGTTACTGTTGAAAAAGTTGAAGGGTTCCCTGGAAGACCAATGGCTCCTCTATTTGGAGGAGATGCACAACCAGCAACCCCACCAGCTCCAACTGTTATTGGATAAGCTTGAGCTGTAACTGTTATTTCCGTTCCACCAGGATTACCGTCTAAAGGTGATGCTGAATAAGCATCAACAGGTGATTTATATTCTCTAAAACCTCCTGCGCCTCCACCGCCACCACCCATACTTCCACCGCTTCCACCACCTGCTGCTACCACATAAGAAACTACGTTATTAGTTCCAGATGTTGCTACACTACATACTGTAAAAGTACCTGGACCTGTAAATGTATGAATTCTAAAATTTCCATCTTCAGTTATTGTTCCACCAGTTGCGCATATAAAATTTTGTCCAAAACCTTGTGAACTATTTCCTGCGTTAACTACAATCCAACCTTTTGTTGCGTCTACATAAACTAAACTTATAGAAACTCCTTGTTGATTAAGAACAAGATCAGACGCAGCTCCTTCTATATTAGAACCATTTCTAGCTATTGTTAAATTATTAGTATTAAAAGTGTTTGCATAATCTGAAACTGCAACTATGTTTCCTGCGCTTGGAGACGAAGGTAAAGTTAAATTAAAAGCTCCACCTGTAGTGTTAGCAAAATAACCTTCTCCATTAGCAGCTGTAAAAGTTGCTGTTTTAATACTTCCTGTCTGCCAATCAACAGTCCCCGTTCTTCCAAAACCAGATTGACTAGCACCACTTCCTAAAGTTACCGTATCACCAGAAGCACCTAGTGTTAAGGTAGTTCCGCATTGTGGTTCGACTGTATTTACTTCTATCTTAGACAATGACTAATACTCCTGTAACTGTGATTGTGCCAGGTATTGTAATAGGTCCTGCTAGTACACCGTTTTCAATTGTTTGTGTACCGTCGATTGTACCTGCTTGNTTTGGTATNAATTCATTAGGNGCTGNNCNNCCNCCGATNTATTGGATTCCATTTANTATTGCCGTCATNNTTCCTCCTANNNACTAATNNTNTCAATAAATGATGTAACAATATCTAAAGACGAAGCNGTATCNCTTTGTGCTTTAAGTNNATCACCATTTGCTAAAACAATTTTTGCACCGCCTTGAATTAGTTCGATTGCAGAGTTTGGTGGAACACTCACATTCTTTGCAATGAAGTGATCATTTCCGCCATTTACAATCTGACAACTAGCCAAAACAGTTCCAGTGGTAGTGTTACAGATTCTAATACCTATAACAGCATCAAAGTCCCCAGCAGTAATTAAAGTGACTGGAGATGTACCAACGTTTCTTTGTAAATTGTTTCTAAAATCTTGTGCCATATTTTTTTCCTATTTATAACGCAACGGCCATTGCTAATGCAAAGCCAGCTGACGCTGCTCCTACTGGTGTTCCTGATGCATCCAAGAAAACCGATTTACTTGCTGGTAAAGTACAGAATACATCTTTTGTACCTGCACTAAAATCAACAACATTATCAGAGTTAGAACTACTAAAAATTGTAGCTCCTGATCCTCTTGTTAAGTTTGCACTTGTACCATCTAATGTTCCAAGTCCAACTTCAAACTCACTTGTGCCTTGATTAAAGATGCAATAGTAAGTCGTGTTATTGTTTCCTATCCCTGCTGCAAAAGTTTCAAAACCAGTCACTGCTGCCCCAAGTGCAAATGCACCTGTTCCAGTAGTTGTGCTTGTTACTTTTACTCTGTCGTTTATTACCAACGCCATAAATTTTCTCCTTAACTCATACTAATAATTGCATTAGACGGTGTAGTTGGATCAGGAAACGTAATAGTAAAAGTACCATTCGTTGCTGTCTTGTTTCCACCAAAATCTAAAACCACTACTAGTCTATTTGCTGTACTATCAACTGTATCCGTATTGTATATCGCTGCAAAAGCTGCAGTGAAAGATGCACTACTATAACTAACATTATCAAAGTCTACTGATGCAACTGCTGTGCTCGACGCAACTCCAAGATTTGTTAATGTTTTAACAGAATAGTTAGTTCCACCTGTTGTATCTACTTCACCATTACCAGTTCCTAACAAAGCAACTGTTGATGAAGTTGAATATGGATTAGTTGTATACAAAGAAATTTTAAAAGTGTTTCCTCCAGAAGCTTGAAAGTCGTGTTGACCAGAGAAGAGAGCACCTCTAAAACTAAACGGTATTATATTTGCCATATTGTTTTATCTCCTATTTATAACTTGATGGTGGTTTGACGTTAAGTTGAGCACGAACTTCACCATCTTGATATTCGTCTCTGCGTCTTTGACCGATTTGCTCGATCGCGTACGATTCTATTGCCTCGTTATATTGGCTTTGATAGTATTGTAACATATCTTGAGGACCTTTCAAGTATCCATATGCATTTACCAGACAAGCGTATAAAAGTAAATCTTGATATTTATTTGACAAATAAGTTCCATTTGTAGCTGGAGCAGGTGTAGAAGTTGTGTCTGTAATAGTCTCTGGCTCTTTGTCATAAGCTAGTGTAATTTCGTAGGTTTTATCAGGCGTTGGAGCCAATACCCAAAATTCTTCATCCCAGTTTGCATAATATTTAGGTATATCCACACCTGCAGTTCCAGGAGTAGAATAGTATTCTGCAATAAAACTAGTATCTCTTTGTTCTAAATAATACTGATTTCCATCTTGATCTTTAAATTGAACATATCGAATTGCTCTTAAATCATCTGGTATAGTTACATATCTGTTACCAACGATGGCATTTGATGTTGCATAAAATACACTTTGGTCTGTATCAATTGCTCTATATATTTTATTTTCTGCATTTTTGATTATAGTATCTAAAACTGAATCCGATAATACAGAACTACTAACTTCTGTGTAATTTCTAATATCAGTTCTTAAATTATCTAAAGTGTATGCCATTATCCGTTTACTACCTCTAATGTTACTGGTCCTGCTGAACAGTTTTCTCCACCACCTGATATACCACCTGATGTAGCATTACTAGTGCTTGTTATATGAAAATAATTAATTGGTTGTGTTAAAGGATCTGTTGTTGTAGCTCCTGTAACAGCTCCTGTAGAATCTATTTGTCCTAATGCAATTGTAAATCCACTTGAATTATTTAGATCACTTACATTATCAAATGTAGGAATAGTTACAAACTGCTGTAAGTTTTTTATATCATCAGGATTAGCACCACCGGGTCCAGCTGCAGTTACGATAGGTGGTCCTCTAAATCTTACAATATCTCCTGCACTTCTTTGATGATCTTCTGAAAAAACATTTACATAAGTTGTACCAGCATAAATTACAGATGTAAAAGGATTATCATCTAAAAGTATTAAACTTGTTTTAGATGCAGGTTGTGGTCTTGGATTAAGTAGAGCTTGTGGATCCGAACCAACTGGTTTAGGTTCTAATTGTGGTTGCTTTGGTTCATACTCAGAAATATGAACAAGTGATCCATTCCATTCTCTAACCATTTCAGGATATGGAAAAGCCATTCCCGATCTATCAGAAATTGCTAATGCTCTTTTACCTGATGCATACTTACCCATTATACTCCATCTCCATAAAATGTTTGTGGTGAAATGAAAGTAGATGTTCCTTGATTATCTGCATCAAGTGCTCTTAATAATTCACTTTCATATCTTCTTTCCAACTCTTGACTCATAGCTGGTGAATATTTTTGACTTAAATAATATGCAAGTCCAGACATCATACAAGGATAAAATCTATTTACGATATCTGATGTATTATTATATGCACCTGCATCTTGAATTTTTGCTAAATAATAAAAACAAAATTGAAAATTACTTGGTGTGGTAGAATCTGATACACTTGCACTTGGTGTTGTATATAAAAATATACTAGGATTTAATTTTCTTTCTACATAATATTGTGATGGTGTACCTTTNGCTAATTTGTTTGGTGTTGCTGAATATGCAGATCTATCTATTTTTGTAAGTGCAATATCTTGTGGTGCTGTAGCATCAGAGTTATTTCTGTAATAAGCTTCTAATACTGTATCCAAATCTTGTGGAAAGTTTTCTGAATCAGATGCAAAACTATATTCTGCTTGTCCCTCTACTAATGGTACTTTTGCAAGTTTTACTTTCCAAAGATGAACACCTCTATTTGCCCATTCTTGAAACATTATATTTAAAGAACGTCTTGCTGATCTTAACTGATATCCTGTTCTAGTGCCCTGAACTCCCGTTCTTTCAAAAGCTTCTTCTATAATGTCATCTATTTGTGGATTAAATTCTGTTTGTTCTGATGTAGGAGAAATAGTTTGAGCAGTATTACCCATACCGCTGTGATTAGTACAATAATAAAATAATAGTGGAGCGCCGGTAGTTCTAACTGGTGCAACATTAAAAGTTACGTTTGCTCCAGCGTTACCTGGGGTCCCTGTAGTTGTTATGCCTGTGGTATAAGCTGTACCAGCTGGTGTTGCGTGAGTTCCATTATCTGTAGTTGAAAAAGCTAATTGGTGAACACCACCAACTGCATTACTTGAATCTGATTGATCAAAAATGTAAGTATTGCCTTCTTGTAAATATAAGACAACATTAGCCTCTCCGTTAATATAAAATTTATTACCGGTACCGTATTTGTTAGTCCCCGTTGCTACGGTTACTTTATAAGTTATTGTAGCCACAATTTTACTCCTACGTAAATGTTATAGTAACACTTGGTGTAGCTGTTAAATCTAAATAAATTCCTTCTTCAAATAGAATTCCAGAACCAGGAACGTAAAAGTCTATTCCTTCAGTTCCAAATTCAAACGTAGCTATTGCAGTTCCAGCTGCTCCACCAGATTTAAAAATTATTTTAGATCCAGCAGCTCCTTCGGCTTGTATACCTGTAAGTCTAGCTCTTTGTCCTGTAGGAACCATTTGTGCGTCTGCTGTAGCGTTGGCTACCTGTTGATCACTTGAATATGATGCCATTGTTTCTCCTTAAATTATGTGTGGGCCGGAGCCCACACTAAATTAATTATTATAACGCAGTTAAATTATTATTTTGTGCGTATGTAACAACCACTCTTGCTTTACCTGCATTTGCAGAGTTAGCAACAGTAATACCAAAAAGTTCAACATCACTTGAACCAATGTTATCAAAAACACCTACTGCCGCTTGTCCCATAGAAACGTCTAAAGCTGTTGCTGTAACGTTTGTTGCTGGGCAAAGGTTAGCTGGAGTTCCTGACGCAGTTCCAATAGAAATTGTAGTTGTAGAAGAAGCTGTGAATAAAGCCTCTATAACTAAATCAACACTAATGATTTGACTGTTTGCAGGAATAACAATTCCTAAAGCAGTTGCTGTAGTTGTTGCGTGAGTTAAGGCAACATCTGATGATTGAGTCATTACTACCTGACCAACGTTTTTTACGTTATCACCAAGTGTTGAACCTGTTGTATTTGAAATCGTTCCCGCTTTAATCGGTCCCGAAAATGTAGTTGATGCCATAATTATATCCTCCTAGTTTTCCGAATACAGTCTCTAGGCCGTCGACTATACGCGTCTGTATTCTAATTAATTGTATAGTGTGTCTTTTATACAATACATTTTAGTAGAGCGCAAGAGAGCCTGTAATGTGGATTGGTTTTTTCCAACGATGTAGCTTTTGTTTAAGTAGCTACAGAAACTTCGGGTGCAGAGCCTTCTATCTTATTTCGCATATGCTCTTTTTGAGCTTCTGCAAGTTTAATATGGCTCAAAACTTCTCTGACCTTTCGATCAATCTTAACCATATTGAGAGTATATCTACCCTCTTTAAGATGCTCCTGCTCCCATTCGAGATCCAGACCCTTCTTCTTGTGGTAAAGGTCTTGTAGATGTTGCATCATTTTCTCCATCGATAACCTCCTCATAGGTTATAAACTTACGTGAAGGATTATAAAAACCTTCATCTTCCCATTTTATATCACCTTTTCCCAGTTTGTCAATAATAGCATTTTCTATTGAAATGGGGCCGTCTTCTGCGGATATTTTAAAATCTGCATAGTGACCGTAAGCTCGTATCTGTACTCGGAAGTTTTTCATATTCACACCTTATATTAAAAAAGGGGCCGTTTCAAGCGGCCCCTTAATATCTTTTTATTACGTTGCGTTTGAACCGAAGATACCTCTTGGATCAGAGAATCCAAATACATATCTTTCTCTCGCTTTGTATCTAACGTTGCCTGTATCAAAGTCACCTTCCATTGAAGTTTTGATAGGTGATCTGTTGAAATGTTTCAGACCATTAGGCACATCAGTTTTAATGAAGAATTTTTTCGAAGCAGTTAAGTAATTATTTACTGTGTAACCACCAGGAATCATATTCATGTTTCTGATTGCGTTAATGTCGTTATCAGCTGTACCTGTTCTACCAGCAGAATTCATAAGTCTGTCAGCAGTAAATTGAAGCGCTGAAGGAATTATTAATCTAGTTCCTGTCGCTGCAATTTTTAGGCCTCTTTCATCTGTAAGAGCTGCGATGTCAATTAATGACTGCTCTAAAGATGTTTCATTAAGTTCAGCTGCTGTTGACAATTCGTTTGAAAACGTACCAGCTAATGTAGGGTGGTCAGTAGCGCAAAGCTCCTTACCATCTCCACCAGCGAAGTTNNNATCNAACGCNTTGTTTAGAACNGCTGCACCTTTAATGTTTTTTGTAGATGCCATAGATCTAGCTAAAGCTTTCGTATATCTAGAAGCAAGTCTATCGTAAAGATTGTCTTCGATAGCTTCTTCAGTGATAGCGAATGCTAACGCGATTGTTTCGTTTGTATAACGAGCTGTGAAAGTTTCTTGAGCGTCGTCGAAAGTTACACCTTGTCCTTCAGGTTTAACTGCCGCGTTTGAGAAACCAGCTAACATTACTTCCTCTTCGAAAGCTCTGTCTGATGTTTCTGTCTCAAAAATTTC
>FUFK010062089.1_pt1 | contig 12584 bp, 8 predicted proteins | sample 1021851 | NCBI WGS metagenome assembly FUFK01 (sample SAMEA51879418, study PRJEB19060) | metagenome
TTCTATTGTTTTCATTGTTGTACCTCGTGATACAGAACTATTTATGAGTTAACAGTTGTTACGGGAGGTGCGGATGGTGTACCTTTGTCTTTCAAGATAGAATCTTTACATAGACTAAGTTCTGTCTGAAATTCATTTCCTGTAAATGAGTGAGTGATACTTTTAATCATGTATCGTCCACTGTATTTCATGTCAGTTCTTTTTCCCTCTCGTGTTGTGTAAGCAGTTGGAATTTCAATCTGAATACCAGAACCAACATACAGATCTAAGTTACCAGGAATAGTAACATTCATCTGAATGTTTTTTAAAGTTTCAATTCTCATCCATTGATATGCCTGCAATTCTGCCTGTTCTTGGTAGTTTGCTTGAGGGTTATCAACAAATTTAGGATCAAAGACTTGGTTACTAAGCATACTATAACGAACTCTCTTAGGAGTTGCAAGCATTTGTTTGTAATCGCTGTCCATTTGCTCGATAGGATTAACAGTCTTTTTACCATTAAGGTGAGCCATTTTTGACCAGACCTCATCCATATTGTATTTTATAGCATCAGTTGACATATCTCTACTCAATCCCATCTTTGATGAGGATATCGAAACAGGATCAAATCCTACACTATATCCAGACCAACACCCATGTCTTAATCCTTCTAGAGAATCTTTCTCTTTAGGAAATGAAAAACCAGTTATATTTAAGAAATCTGATTGAGGATCTACATTCTTTTCTGAGTAACTATAACGATACAGTTGTGCTTTACCAGTTGAGAAATCAGTTTCTTTACCAAAACTTTGTTCTTCAATGTCTTCAATAAGTTTATCAAATGATTTCATGTGATATCCCATGTCATTCTCAAAGAAACAAAAACCATTTTGGAATCCACCTGTCTGAGAAGATTTACGAACTGTTCTTTGAAGCATCCAATAGATAACATCTAATGGTCTCCAATTAGGCATTACAAAAGCATGTTGATTAACAGTATCTTCTAAGTATAGATTCTTCTTACTACCAATAAATCTTTCATCTCTAATTAACTGTTCAACAATATCCTTTGCCTCTATCTTTCCTTGAAAGATTACTCTACTATGTCCAAAAATATTAACAGTTTCATTTTTGATAAACTCTTCTGATACAGCATCAATCTGAAATACATCTGTTTCTTCTTTAGTTCTTGCACGAGCACCGATTTTAAAACTTCTAAATGTCCATTCCCTATCAATATTAGGTGTGCTTACTTGAACCTTAATAACCTCTGATCCAGTAAAGATGCCACTAATACCTGCAGCATCTTCAAATATGAATGTTGCTTGCGTAGTACTCTGTGCTAGTGATTGAAATATCTCAAACCCTCTGAGAAACTCAATGTAGTTGAAAGCACCATCACTGTTCTCAAGTCTCTTTCTATCACGAAAAACCATGAGTCTAACACCATATTCATTTAAGGTCTGTCTAAATTCTGCCATAATTTATCTATGCTAAGAACGCTTGAGTAGATTGTGTAGATGTAAGTATTGCTGCTGTTCTTTGAACCGCACCACCAAGACCACTGATAGATCCCATAGCAGCTGCTTGTGATCCCATAATTTTACTGACTGCTGCTTGTGCTTCTGCAACCGATGCTCTAACAGATGCGTTATGTGCTTGAACCTGTGCAATAGTTTGCTGTATCATAGCACTATGCTTTTGCATTATTTGATTTCTAGCATATTCTCTTTGTCTTGTGACTTTTTGGAACATGTATGCATTTCTGCCTTGTTCTTTATTTGAATTAGGACCACCTGATATTTCATCTCGATCATCTTTTCCTGACTTACCTCCAAACATTCTAACAGCACCACCAGGTTTTGTTATACCAGTTGTACTACCATATGAAGTTGCTTCACCATTTGATGCTCCAGTATATTTACTTGTATCAAATCCACCAAAACCAAAACCATCAGTACCTGCACCTTGATCTTTAGCGAATATATTAAAATCTGAACCTTGATTCTTAACTAACTTATCATAGAAATTATTACCTTCAGTCTTAAAGGAGAAATCACCAAAAGGCATAGCACCAGCACCTAGATCTTTCTTTCCTTTTTCTGTTGATGTTGAGTTCAATAAGAAATTGCTGAATGGATCAGGTAATCCATTTTCTCCAAGCATATCTTTCATTTTATCATAATTCATTCCTAGACCGATAGCATCCGTACTAAACTTCATAGCAGGTGCATCAAAAGGCATTGACCAAATATTTTTATCTGATGTGTTTGCGTCTAATATATCAAAGAAACTCGAAGCACCAGATGCACCAAAATTACTAGGATTAACACCTTGTCCGTATAATCCTGCCATGTTCAAACCAGTTCTAGCAACCAAAGCAGCTTCTAGAGGACTGCTACCTTTTGCTTCTGATGCAACATATTTCTGTAAAAGACTCATATCACTACCACTCAAACCAAGTCCACCTGATGTTCCACCAGCTTGTTTTTCATCAGCAAATCCTAAGTGAAGATGTGAAGGATGACCATATGAACCTGGTCCTCGTTTCTTACCACCGAACCATGCACCCCAACCATCTTGAATGATCTGTGTAAGATTTAATGATTTTCTCTGACCATATGCTTCACCAGCTAAAGATGCAGTTCTACTCTTCCAATCTCCCTTTCTCCAGTCAGTAACATCTAACGCTAATCCTCTATAGTGAAGACTACCCTTACTATGTTTTCCTACCTTTTGTCCACCGCCTGGAACATATCCCTTTCCAGTATTTGCGGTCATTTTATTCCATTTATTCTTCCTAAAGTTTGGGTGTTCTGATACTGTAAATCCCTTTGATAATGCCCATTGTCCACCTCTAATCGCTGCTCCAATACCACCACCAGTGACTGCTGGATTACCTTTTGCATATTCCTTTTCATTATCTGTATCTGTCCTACTCTCAGCAGTTATACCTGCAGCTGCAGCTGCTCCACCGCCACCAGTTCCACTACCAAATCCTCCACCAGTACTGGCGAATTGACTCATCATACCATCACCTGAGAAAGCACCTGCTACCTTACCAACTATCTGACCGAATGGACTGTCACCCATTCCAAATGCTCCTAATACTCCACCAATCTTATCTCCAAGAGTATAGTCACCCGCATTAGGTCCTAAGAACATATTACCAATACCAACAACATTTCCTATGATGTTTGACATCTTAGGACTCATAAATTCACTAGCAATAGGCAATACTGCTCCAAGAACATCTTGGAATCCCATCTTGTTTCCAGATGACATTTGAGATCCAAAACCTTGAACTATTGAACCAATTCTTGAACCTTTATCTCCACCTATTAATTGACCAATATCAGGTGCAGCAGCTAATAATCCTTTTCCAAGACCACTAAACCAGTTTTTCTTCTGACTTCCTGGTGCTGGTTGTCCGTCACTTGGTCTACCTTGTCCGCTAGTTCCTAATCCAAATGTTCCGTCTCTACCAGTTCCTCTATTACCACCACCCCATGTCTTTCCAGTTGCTATATTACCAATACCTTTGAACAATCCACCTAAGAAGTTTTGTTTAGTACCGATTCTTGGAGGAGCTGTTGGAGTTTTAAATCCCAACATTGAAGCAGTTTGTAAGTTAGCTGCTGTAATACTAGGTGCTACCCTAGTAGCAGGTGTATCGAACGGGATTACAAATGATTCACCCGTTGGTTTTGTAGCAACATATTCAGTTCCGTGACCGATAAAGTCAGGTGCACCTCTTCCATTGCCAGCAGTAGATACAGGATAACCTGATTGAGGACCAGATATCCAACCACCTTTTGCCATTTCTGGTGGTTGTTCTGCTTCAACTTGTTCTCCAGAAAGAATATTAACTAAACCAAGACCACTAATGAATACTAAACCAGCCCAACCTTTACCTCTAAACTTAGTTTTAGGTGCTTTAAAGTTTTTACCGCTAACCTTAGTACCAGGTATGGGTTTCATACCTCTGGCTTTTCTTAATTGATTCTGAGAACGAAGTAATCCATTACGGAATCCAGTTAAGACCCCTCTTACATCTTTGATTATTCTTAAAGGATTCTTTAACCATCTCATTCCAAGAAATAGTCCACCCAATGCTAGAAAGACTTTACCAAGACCACCTAATCTTTCATACCATTTTGCATCGTCTCGCAAAAGATCATACAGACCATTTATTGTCGTTCCAACAATACTCTTCGATAAATTGTATAAGAATTTTAAAGCTCCGAACAGTACCTGTAATCCTCTTTCAACCTTTTTTTTATTCTCAGGATTACTTAACCACTTAAGAATGGGTCTGATAACAAATAATTTAAGTAAACCAGAAAATATTTTTAATAATGATCCCCAGAATGATGGAGGTGGTTTTGCAACAAAATCATTGATAAATTTGCTTGCACCCATTCCTGTTGTTCTTCCGTAACGAGGAACGAATGATTCTTTTATTCTTCTCTTTTTCTCTGCGTCTAATCTTTCTAATTCAATCTTCTTGATATCTTTTAATACAAGAGATACAGAATTTAAAGTCTTTCCAATATTATTAATTGCCTGTACATTCTTAACCAACGCATTTGCACTAGGATTGTTTTTGGTCCTCATCCCTTGTATGGAGACCATTTTATACATATTAATTTTGGTAGTTTTAGTTACTGCCATTTATTTCTTTTGTTGCTGTTGTTGCGGTGGTGCTGGTTGTTTAACAGGAACTGGACTATTTATTGGTATCGGTCTAGGAATTGGAGTTAACTTCTCAATGATTACAGGAATTGGAATAAATTCTAGTGATGTCTGCATAGCATATTCTTTAGATGCATCCATAGTTCCACCAGAAGAACTGAATCTGCTAGTTCCTAAACCTTGAACAACACCTAAAACTGAAGGATTTACACCAAGTTCTGATGCCATTTCAATCAATCCATCCATAAATCCACCCTCACCTTGCATCATACCTGTTATACCTCGGAATAATCCTCCAAGACCAAATTGATCTGCTATGTTACTAAACAGACTCATAGGATTAAATGCTACATCACCAAAGTCTTGTAAACCAAATAAACCTGCTAATCCTGGTATGTTTGCAACACCAGGTATCATATTAATCAATCCACCGACTGATGGGAATTTCTCAATGAAACCACCAATTTTACCAAAGAAGTTTTGCACTCCTTGAGGTAACATTCCTTTAATACCACCCATCAGTCCACCTAAAGCACCTTGAACTCCTCCTGTAAGAAATCCGTTTATACCACCACCAAGAACCTTACCAAATGTATTGTTTATACCATTAGTAATATTTTGGAATGTTTGTGGGAAGAATGAACTACCAAGACTAAATGCACCAGTGATTGCTTGTAGTGGATTACCAGACATGATTCCAGCAACCGCTTGAACACCTGCAACAATAGGAGCAAGAGGAGTAAATGATAGAATCGTACTTGCAATGTTAAAGATAGGTGACTGAACAATACCAGTAACTGCTTTCTTAACACCATTAAATACACCACTAACTGCTTTACTAATACCTTTGAAAATTTTACCGAAGAAGAAACTCTTGCCAGAACCACCTAATAATCTAGAGGGAACTAATCCACCAATAGATTTACCTGTAAATACACCAAGTGGATCCCACCATGCTTTTTTAGGTTTAGCAGTTGATTGATATTGAGGTAATTTTGAAAAATCGTCAGTAGATTTAGATCCTATACCAAAAGCACCATCTGGGACTGTATCTTCTGGTCTGCTTTTTTTACCAGTAGCAAAAGTTGAAAAACCTGGTGAAAACGGATTCTTAAATCCTTGCTCAAGAATACTATGATTTGGAGCAATATCTCTAGGATCTATATCACCACCACTATATGTGTATTCAGTATTAAATGCAGTTCCTCTTGTGTTACCCTTGGCAGTTTCTTGATTAGTTAATTCAACTGCACTTGCAGTCTCATTTACACCATCTCTATAACCATCATTATATCCTGATTTGTACTCTCCAGTGTTGGTTATATCTCCATTACTATTAGGATCAATTCCTTTTACTATTTCTCCATTCTTAACTTCTACTACTTCTCCGTTTATAACTTGTACACCATCTTCAACTTGATTTACATCTGTTGAATCTCCACTTTTTGTTTGTTCCCAAGATTGTAGTTGTCCATCATTCTGTATAGCTTTATAACCTCTTTGAACTATTTGTTCTGGTTTGATACCACCTTCAAGTAACTTAGCATTTCCACCACCAGCTAAGAATGCTTCATACTGTTCATCACTCTTAAAGTTTTCTCTCTTTAAAGGATTACCTTCTGATACAGGAATAAGTTCCTTTCCATTAAAGGTATAATATTTCTTATTATACCCCATAAAACCAGGTTTATAGACGATTTGACCTGTTGTATATTTGCCTAACTTATAATGACCTGCTCCATCTGGCATTCTGTTTTTATTGTATATCGCTGTGAGAGCATTCTTTGCTTTTTCTAAAGCCTCCTTATCATTCTTCTGCTTAGTTCCTGCTCTTCCTAATGATGCTTGATTTTCTTCCTTAGTTCCAAAACCAGGCAATGTCCACTTCTTCTTAGGACCTTTAGTCATTGAATCATTGGTGAAGAATGCTTTAATTAAAGTGCTTCCTATCCCAATCATATTGGCAGGATTTAAAAATATGGGGTTTGGTATTTCTTTACCACCAATACCCAAGAAGTCTGCCCACTTTGCCCATGCAGGAAACTCTGGTATTGTCCATTTAGGTATTCCTTCATAGAATCTACCAAATCCCCTTTTGGCAAAATCCAATGCCATCTTACCACCTTGAACAGCGGCTTGGAAAGCAGCTTTGACATCTGCAACAACTTTATCTGTTATCTCTTTGACTGTTGCACCATTGAATCCCATGTAGAATAAGTCACCAATGTACTCACCTGCATACATGCCAAGTATTGATCCTAACCATGGAATAGGTAAGAATGTTCCTATAGCACCACCAACCAATGATCCAATAGTCTTGAACATTGCTTGTTGTATTGGTTCACCTGCTAATAATGAATAAATTGCAGTGAATACACCACCCATCCAAGGTATTCTTGCACCAAGTTGTTTAAATGCACCTTTCAATAAGAGAGTATTCTTCTTGCCCAAAAATTTGAGCAGAGTTCGGTTTCCTGTCTTACTAATACTAGGATATTTTAATACGTTACCTGGAGTTTGAGTTTTACTTACTAAACCAGGACCTTTAGATACATATTTCTGTGTTTTTGAATCCCACTTGAAACCTTCAGGTGCGACCTTATTCATCATATTATTTTTTCTGGTTTGTTCTAACTTAAAATTAGAACCAGATTTAGTGTCATACTTGACAGTCTTAATCTTTCTATTATTAAATGTCTTTGTTTTATTGTTCTTCTTAATAGGTTTACCACTACCACTTCCAGAACCAGAACCAGTATTGACCATGTTTGGATCTGGTCTATAAAAGTCCATTCCAAGAAGTCTTAATATAGCATCAATCAATCCAAATGGATTTAATAAAGCACCTAATGTAGTGATACCTATTAAAAGGTTACCAAGTCCTCTTAATCTTTCTCCAAATGTACTATCTTTTGCTGTTAATGATGAAAAACCTTCTAAAAACTTATCTTTTACTAACCACTTTGAAAAATCATATAACTTTTTAAAAACAAAAGCAGTTTTCTCTAAAAATGTTCTTACCTGTTTTTGATTTTCTTCATTAGAGACAAATGCAATTAGTTCCCTAGTAACTGCTAAAGCAAATATCTTACCTAAGAATGCTAGTAGAGCTGTAAACACTCCTCTAAATGGTTTAAAAATATTTTCAAATACTTTCTTTATTCCAGAGTCTTTTGAAAGAGTTCCTAATGCTTTCTTTCCTGATGCTTCATATTTTCCCTTCTGACCTTTAAGAATTTTACGATTCTCTAATTCTTCTTCTGCCCTTAGATCTGCCTCTCTCTTTTCTCTTCTACGACGTGCTTGCTCGTATAACTTATCGTTTTTTACTGTTAAAAGTGAAATACTATGTAAGTCTTTAACAGTATTAGCAATGCCAGTTAAAGAAAAACCAATGTTATTAAGTGCAGTAAGATTCTTTGTGGCTGCAGAAGTTAACGGTGACTTATCGCTGCCACTCGCCACAGGACTTACAAATTTATAGGCACTTATTCTAGCCATTTGATTTTGCTTCTTGGTCTCTCATACGTTTTTGCTCTTCATCTAAGAACTGTACTAATAATTGTACATATATTTCCTTTTCCCATGGCATCAAGTTTTCAATATACTCGATTTGCCACTTGTGATGATGTATTAGAGCAAAATTTGTATCATAATAATTCTTCAAATTGGCATGAAGAAGTGCTATCCGAAAAAAGCCGCTAGACCTTCAAGTTTGATGTCACTCACTTTTTTAGTATTAGGGTTTTCTACCTTAACAGTGTGCTCTAGTTTTGGCATAGTTTCAAAGAAGTCTTGGACTTTCTTGAACTGATTAGAAGTCATACCTTCTAAAAATGCCATAACATCTTCTTTGGGCAAGTCTTTACATTCATAAACCTGTTCAGCGTCTGCAACAGTCTCCATGCAACTTGCTGCCATTTCAAAAATCTGGTCAACACCAACTTGTTCACCAGCAAAGTTCATTTTAACGAATGTATCTAGACTAGGATATCCCATAGTAACGGAAACTCCGTCATCCAATTTCACAATTTTAGTGTGACCTTTAGTTTTCTTCACTTTAATTTCATCTAAAGGAATAGAAACTTTTACTTCGGTCTCTTCATCATCAGGGCAAGTTACACCTACCTCTACAGATTCACCTACAGACTTTGTTCTAATCTGTAAGAATACAAATTCAATATCAAACGTAGGAAGTGCATCCACATCCTTAATATCAGTACATGCCATAATAATGTCTTTGATAGCACTCACCATGCTATCTTGATCACCTGTTTCAGTAGCAATAAGAAGAATTTTTTCTTCTTTTACAAGAAATGGTCTAAAGTTCACAGTTCTACCATCAGAAGGTAGTTTCATCTTAAACTTGGGCGTGTTTAATTTAGGTAATGCCATAGAATTTCAATTCAGTAATTTTATTTATGAGGTTACTTGAAGTTGTCTGTCCAAGACTCATCTCCTCTCGGTTGTTTAGGATATGAGTAAGTACTCTTAACGCTAACAGCGTCAGGATTAATATCTGGATTAGGTAAGAAACCTCTCCAGTCAAATTGACCTTGAGGATAGAATCTATACCTTTCAAAGTTAAATCCTACAGTCAGAGTCATCAATCTCGAATCCATACCATTTAACTGAACAGATCCAATATTCATAGGGAAGAGGTTTCTAAGTTCCCAACAAGCAGTAACTTCATTTTGCCTCACTTCTAATGAATTATATCCAGACTCTCGGACTCCTCTACCAAAAACATAGTCTTGAGCAGCTACTTTACTATCGCCACCTCTTTCTATTTTATATATCTTACATACAGGACAAACATAATCCTCGTAAAAATCCATATATTGATCTGCATCGTTACTTATTAATTGAACCCATCTTTCAAAAATTGCCCTAGATTTCTGTGATCTGGGAATTTGAAATGTTATATTAATTTGACTAAATGCTACTCCAGTTGCGTATTTAATAGCAGAACCTTGAGTAACAACAGCAGCAGTCGTAACTTGTTTACTAGGAAGATTGACAGATTGTGCCATATAGTCTAGTAAAAATGAGTTATTTCTATCCTCTAATCGAAAATTACCACCACCTCCAATACGAAAACCACCGAAAGGTATAAAAGTTTTAAAAATAGGAGGAGATGTAAATTTAACAGAATATAAACTGGTTAATGAAGGACCATTCTCCTTTTTTTGTAAAAAACCAGCTTGAAACTCTTGCAGCGAGTTAGTACTCGCATTATTCCTGTCAGGGACTGCTTTAAGGATTGAACTGAATACTCTACCTAACGACATTAGATTTTAAGCTCCTTTTCTGTAATAATTTTAAATTCCCAATTTTGGTCTTTACAAAACTCAGTAGCAGCTTTCCACTTAGCTTTATTAACACTCCAAGTCACAACTTCATTAACATACTTTTTAGTAACTCTTTTTTGAGTTTTGGGTTCCATTGTTTGTCTTAACGGTTTTACCTCAACAAGATACTTTCTGTTTTGAATCTTTACATAAAAATCTGGGAAGTATCGATGCCTTTTACCATCTACAGGTGATATGTAAGGGATAATTATCTCCTCACTACCCCATTCTTGAATAGAAGGGGTCATATCACACCATTTCATGAACTTATATTCCCAAGAACTCCTATAAATAATGTTATTGTGGTCACCTTTGTATTTTTTGGGATTGGAAGCACGATATTTTCCTTGATACCGCATAAATATATTATATTGTTATTTCTATTTAGGACGAAACCTTGGCGATTTTACGATATCCATTAAAGAACCCAGTTGAACATGGTCATGGTATTGATGACCATCCAACTCCTGCGACAGATTACATTATGATCCGTCGCCAGAGAGTAGCGTACAAGGACAATGGTCATGAAACTTTTTATTCTAGAAAGACACCTGGCAACAGACAAAAGGTAGTACAACATCCTGATACTGCTTATATCGCTATACCTGCACAAGTTCAAACATCATATGGACCTGCATATAAGAGATCAGATATTGGTGTAGGTGGTGTTGCAGCTATGAATATATTAGGATCGGGTAAAGATTTTAAAGATCTAACAAAAAGTTTACAAGATGCTGCAGGTGCTGCTTTACCAGAATTCTCAACAAATGCTATGTTGAGTTTGGTAAATGGTTTTACAGGTTTCTTAGGATTACAAGGTTCTCTTGATATGAATACTATAGAAGCACTTGGTGCAGGTAGAATCTTCAACCCATATAGTGAGCAAATTTTCCAAGGATTAAGTTTTAGAACTCATAGTTTTGCTTTTAAATTTGTATCTAAGAGTAGAAAAGAATCAGAAGAAGTAAAAGCAATAATTGATTATTTAAAAACAGGAACACTCCCTCAAATTCAGTCTGCAAACTTTGATAAGAGATTAGTCAACAATAGTAAATCATTTAAGTTTCCAAGTAAGAAAGTAGATAATAAGGAGCAATCTGGTCAAAAAATAAGTAGAGACAAATCAAATATCTTTGACAAAGGATTTTTTAAAGAATATAATAAAGGATATGCTAAATCTGATCGTTATCTAACAATTCCAGATCAATATCAACTAAGATTTGTTAGATTTGGTAGAGGAGGAGCAAATCAAAGCAGTAGAAGAAGAGATCTACATTTTAAGATCTATCCTTCTGTGTGCACAGGTATTTCTGTAAATTACACTCCAGATCAACAGTACAAATCATTTAAAAATCCAAGTAGAAATGGTGTTGATGCACCAGCAATTACATTATCAATGACATTCACCGAAACTAGACTACTCACTGCTAGTGACGTAGCTGCAGGATATTAAACATGGCATCTTATTTTTCTTATTTACCTAACATATACGTCGGAGAAGGTATCACTGACGATGAACCATACAAGTATAAACTTGTAAAGAATATATTTCGTAGAGTAAAAACAAGAGCTGATCTAAGTCAATATGTAACTCTTACAGAGGCATATTCAATTCCAGAAAACACTAGCATATCGCAATTAGCGATGACACTGTTTAGTAATCCATATTATGACTGGATCATAGCTATGATGAACAATATAACTGACATATATGAAGAGTGGCCAAAAGATAATTACTATCTACAGTTATATGTGCAAAATAAGTATGCTGAACCAGATGGAGTTCATCATTATGAAACTCAAGAAGTATTATATCAAGATAGAGTGTTTATTGAAGCAGGTAATGAAGTAAATGCATCATTTAGAGCAGAATTACCAGACGGAACTGTGTTAAGTGAAGTTCAATCTGTATATCCTGTTACTAACTTTGAACACGAAGACTACCTAAATGAAAATAAACGTTTAATTCAAGTTCCTACACCAGGTGTTGTAGAAATCATTTTATCTGAGTTTGAAGAGTTAGTAGCATATGAACCTTGTCAAGAATTAGACTCAAAAGGTAATAAGAAAACAAACCTCAGTATTGCAGGTAGATTTCTTGATCAAATTGGTTATGTTAGTGGAAGTGTTAATGTTACTTCTACACCTACAGGATCAGGAACCGTAACATTCGATGACGGTCCTACATCTTCTGCCTCTGTTGGAACAGTGACTTCAACAACACCTTCAACAACAACTACAACAGATGCGACCACCAGCACAACGTCCACAGGGACATCGAGTACCAGCAGTAGTTCTTCTTCTAGTTCCTCCTCTAGTTCTAGCAGTTCTGGTTCAAGTTCTAGCGGTTCTTCTGGATCTTCTGGATCTTCGGGAGGATATGGTGGCGGTTATTAATAAAATATTGCTTTAAAAATAAATTCTTTAGAAAGAACTGGGTCACCTAGAAGTTCTAGTTGTAACCCATCAGCATCTACGAAGAGGTCGTCTTCCGCTTCCTTTCTACAATGCTGCCAGTAATATGTTCCATCTTCTCTACGATATATGTAGCTAGTGTTG
>FUFK010014492.1_pt1 | contig 12581 bp, 11 predicted proteins | sample 1021851 | NCBI WGS metagenome assembly FUFK01 (sample SAMEA51879418, study PRJEB19060) | metagenome
TATTAAAGGTGATCGAAAATGGGCAAAGGGCTGATATCCCAATTAAGGAAGGTGAAATATTTTTGTTACCAAAAAACATACCACATTCACCCCAGAGATTTAAAGATACGGTTGGTCTGGTGATTGAATATAAGAGAGATGAGGGGGCATTAGACTCATTTCAATGGTATTGTGATGAGTGTAATTCCCTGCTTTACGAGGTGAGTCTTCAGCTTAAAGATATCGTTGCACAGCTACCACCTCTTTTCAAATCATATTGGGAAGATATTGATTCAAGAACCTGCGCTAGATGTGGTGCAGTTCAAGAGCCGCCGGACTAATATACTTTGAAGATTGACATACATACCCATATCATCCCTGAGAATTGGCCTGATTTTGAGAGCAAATTTGGTTATAGTGGATGGATAAGTCTTGATCACTATAAAAAAAACGAAGCTAAGATGATAAAAAATGGTAAATCTTTTCGAATTATTGAATGTAATTGTTGGGACCCATTAGTTCGGATAGATGAATGCAAAAAAACCAATGTTGATGTTCAAGTTCTCTCAACTATTCCTGCATTGTTCAATTATTGGGCAAAGCCAGATGACGCACTATTTACTTCAAAATTCATTAACGATCATATTTCAATGATCGTTAATGATCATCCAAAACATTTTCTTGGTTTAGGTACCTTACCAATGCAGGATGAAAAAAAAGCTATTTTAGAATTGGAACGTTGTATCAAGGAGTTAGGTNTAGCAGGTATTCAGATTGGTTCNAATATAAATGGGCTTAACCTTAATGAGCCGTCAGTATTATCTATTTTTGAAGCTGCAAGAGACATGGGTGCATCTGTCTTTGTTCATCCTTGGGACATTATGGGAAGAGATGAAATGGAAAAATACTGGCTACCTTGGCTAGTAGGGATGCCGGCAGAAACAAGCAGAGCAATTTGTTCGATGATATTTGGAGGTGTTTTTGAACAATTACCAGATTTAAGAGTTGCATTCGCGCATGGGGGAGGCGCATTCCCCGCTACAGTAGGCAGAATTCAACATGGATTTAACGTAAGGCCCGATTTGTGTGCAATAGATAATAATATAGCCCCTATAGACTATCTTGGGAAGTTTTGGGTTGACTCTCTTGTGCATGATATGGAAATACTGAAATACCTTATCGATAAACTAGGAGATAAAAAAATCACACTGGGTTCCGACTACCCATTCCCACTTGGGGAACAAATTCCAGGTTCAATGATTGAAAAATCTGACCTCAAAAGCTCTATCAAGGAAAATATTTTATTTAAAAATGCTTTGGATTGGTTGGGACTCTCGCACGACCACTTTTCATGAANNACCAAAATTCAATTTCATTTGCAAAGTCTTTNGATAAAAAAGATTCTTTAAAAAGTTATCGTAAAGAATTTCACTACCCAAAAGATAGCAACGGAAATGAATTGATTTACTTTTGTGGTAACTCATTAGGGCTTCAACCAAAGAGCGCGTTAGAACAAATAGGAAAAGAATTTTCTGTATGGTCTAAAATGGGGGTTTTGGGCCAGGAAGAAAGGTGGATTGATTACCATTTGAGACTTGTAAAGTCTTCTGCAAATCTAGTTGGTGCAAGAGAAACAGAGGTTGTTATAATGAATGCATTGACCGTTAACGTTCATCTTCTTTTGATTTCATTTTATAATCCAAATAAAAAGAGAATAAAAATATTGATGGAAAAAGATGCTTTCCCGTCTGATCAGTATGCGATTCAAAGTCAAATAGGGCTCCATGGATTTGAAGTAGCGGATACGTTGATTGAAATTGGCCCTAGAAAGGGTGAGAAAATCATTAGGGATCAGGATATTATTAATGCTATAGAAAAAAATAGCGATGAATTAGCTTTAATTTATCTTGGTGGATTGAACTACTACACTGGTCAGGCATTTGACATGGAGAGTATTGCTAGTTGTGGCAGGTCAAGAGGAATTACTGTTGGTTTTAACTTAGCACATAGCGCAGGTAATGTCCCCTTAAAGCTACACGATTGGGGTGTCGATTTTGCTGCATGGTGTACATACAAGTATCTATGCGGTGGGCCTGGTTCTCCCGCTGGAATTTTTGTTCACGAACAACATCATGACTGGAAAGGAAAAAGATTATTAGGTTGGTGGGGTCATGAAAAAGAATCAAGGTTTGAAATGTCTTCTCAGTTCAAACCGATTTTATCATCAGAGGCTTGGCAAATTAGCAATGCACCCATTATGGGGATGGCACCATTAATTAGTTCAATGGAAATCTTTGAAAAAATTGGCATGGAAACCATTCACAAAAAGGGCGTGCAATTATCATCTTTTATGGAATATTTATTGAAAGAAAATATCCCAGAGGTTGATATTATTACCCCAAGAAACAGAGGGTGCCAAACTTCCATCATTGTTCCTGGTGGAAGAGGAATATACAANTTTTTAATTGATAACGGGGTAGTTTGTGACTGGAGAAACCCTGATGTAATTCGTATCGCTCCACATCCATTATTCAATTCGTTTGTTGAAATTTTTAAATTTATAAATATTCTAAAAAGAGCACTTAATGGGTAGCGAACATATAACCATGATTGGAGCTGGCCTTGCTGGACCCGTAATGGCATCTTATTTAGCAGAGCTTGGTTACTCAATTGAAATTCATGAAAAACGTCATGATATGAGACTAGTAGAACAATCTGCTGGGCGATCTATTAACCTCGCTCTGTCAAAAAGAGGGATAAACGCACTGAANGATATTGGCGTTTTTGAAAAAATCAAACCGATGATGATGCCAATGGTGGGTCGAATGATTCATGAAAGTGATGGAAATATCCACTTGCAAAAATATGGGCAAAAATCAAGTGAAGTCATTTATTCAATTTCAAGGGCATTTCTAAACAAGACCTTGATGGATCATGCCGAAACCAAGGGGGAGGTGAATATTACATTTAGTCACCCAGTTGAAAAAGTAGATCTTCAAAATTCTAAAATCAAATTTAACGATGGGTCTTTAAGCTTTAGCCGTTTATTAGGCTCAGATGGGTCCTCATCCGCTATTAGAGATGCAATAAACCAAATTTCTTCCATTAATTTCCGAAAGGTGCCTTTAGACCACGGGTATAAAGAGTTGACTATTCCTCCAGATTCAAGTGGCAATTTCAGAATGGATTCAAATGCACTTCACATTTGGCCAAGAGGAGGGTTCATGCTTATAGCTTTACCAAATATGGATAAAAGTTTTACATGCACTTTATTCTTCCCATTAGATGGTAAGCCTAGTTTCTCAAGTTTAAAATCTCATGAGGATATAACAATATTTTTCGAATCATATTTTCCAGACACCGTTGATTTGATACCAGATCTCATTGAAGAATATAATTCTAATCCAATTGGTAGACTTGCAACCGTCTATTGCGATAGGTTTCACCTTGCAGACAAAGCTCTTATTTTTGGTGACGCTGCACATGCCATTGTACCATTCTTTGGCCAGGGTATGAATGCATCCTTTCAAGATTGTACCGTGATTGATTCTCTAATAAAAAGACATAATGGTTCCTGGAATAATGTGTTTTCAGAATTTTCCAATATACATGTTCCTAACGGGCACGCAATTGCGAACATGGCACTTGAAAATTATATTGAAATGAGGGACTCTGTAAACGATCCCATTTTTAAGAAAAGAAGAGAAATAGAGTTTGAGTTGGAAAAGAAATTTAGTAACCGTTTCATTCCGAGGTATTCAATGGTATCATTCCATGATTTACCATACTCTAAAGTATATGAGAGAGGTGAAACTCAGCTTAAGTTAATTGATGGATACCTATCAAAAAGGCTATCAAGAGATCAATTGTATGATAGTATAATGAATGATTTGAGTCCCATAGATGCAGGATAGTTATATCTGTAGAATTAATACTAGATGACATTAAGTTTTATTTACATAATTTTAAATGCAAAATATGACCGATGAATTCAAATTAGCTCCTTCGATACTCTCAGCAGATTTTTCAGACTTAGGTTCCGCACTAAAAATCTGCGATGAAGGTGGTGCTCATTGGATTCATGTAGATGTTATGGATAATCAATTTGTACAGAACCTTACAATAGGACCACCTGTTGTAAAATCGCTTAGACCAAAAACAAAAAAATTTCTTGATGTTCATATGATGGTAATTAATCCTGAAGACTTGGTAGAACCATTTGCAAGAGCTGGAGCTGATAACATTACCTTTCACATAGAGGCAACCAATGACCCTGATGAACTTATTAATCTTATTAAGTCATGTGGATGTAAGGTTGGTATATCATTGAAACCAAAAACTCCCCTAAGTGATATATACCCATTACTTGACAAGATTGATGTTGTGCTTGTCATGAGTGTAGAACCTGGTTTTGGAGGTCAGGGTTATTTACCAGGCTCAAATGAGCGTATTGCTTCAATAAAAACATTCCTTTCTGATAATTGCCTTGACCGTGTCCAAATTGAGGTTGATGGCGGAATTAAGNTACACAATGCAAAAGAAGTTCTTATGGCTGGTGCAGATATTCTAGTTGCAGGTTCAGAAGTATTTAGATCAGAGCATCCTGTTGAAACAATAAAAAAATTTTATCAGGCGTCAAACTAATTAGCATTCACTTAAAACTACCATAAGTAATATGAAAACATATAAAGATTTGGAAAACTTTAATAATTGGTCAGAAATAGAAAAAAATCAATTTTCAATTTCTGTAATAAAAGGACTAGTTATGGATGCAACCCGACAAGCAAATAGCGGGCATCCAGGAGGGCCAATGTCCTGCGCTGATTTTGCATACGTATTGTATCAAGATCATTTGAATTTTGACCCCAATAATCCCAACTGGTTTAATAGAGACAGGTTTATTCTTTCTGGAGGACACATGTCCATGCTACAGTATTCACTATTACTGTTNATTGGCTGGTTAGAGATGGATGATATAAAGAATTTTCGTCAATTTGGTAGCCGCACCCCAGGCCATCCTGAGGTTGAAATTCCTGGAGTAGAGTGTACAACTGGACCTCTTGGACANGGATTTGCAATGGGGGCTGGTATGGCGCACGCAGAGGCCTATCTCCGCAATCTATTTACCACCAACGANAATAATACAGATAAACTGATAGACCATTATACTTATGTTCTTGCTAGTGATGGTGATCTTCAAGAACCGGTTGCTCTTGGATCGGCTTCTTTAGCGGGGCACCTTGGGCTTTCAAAGTTGATTGTTTTCTATGATGCCAATTCTGCTCAAATATCTGGAAATACAGATAGATCTGATTCCACAGATTATGCAGAAGTTTTCAACGGATTTCAATGGGATGTTCAGGAGATCGATGGTCATGACCATGACCAACTNAATNATGCTATCTTACAAGCAAANGATAGTCAAAAGCCAAGCATNATTATTGGNAATACAATNATGGCAAAAGGCACTGCTAATATGGAAGGGGACCACAATACGCACGGTGCNCCTCTGCCTCAAGATGAAATTAGCGCNACNAAGCTTAAGCTTGGTCTTCCNNNNGANGCGTTTTATTTNCCNNNANAGGTCANAACTCATTTTCAATCNAGGTTTAAGGTACTNTCAGAAATGTCGAAAGAGTGGGAAAAGAGATGTGANTATTTTCGTTCTTCTGAAAAANNAGGACATTTAATATCTATNGTAATGGATAATNATTTACCTGATACAAAATATCCAGAATTCCAACCTGGTCAATCTCTAGCAACAAGAAAGGCTTTTGGAGCCACTCTAGATGAATATGCTACTTCAATACCGAACTTGATCGGTGGATCAGCTGATCTTGAGCCTTCAAACTATACGGGGAACTTTGCAAAAGTTTACGCTGATTTTAGTTCGAATAACCAATCGGGGCGTAATATTCCATTTGGTGTAAGAGAGTTTCCAATGGCTTCTATGATGAATGGAATGGCACTTCATGGAGGAGTAATACCTTTTGGTGGTACTTTTCTAGTTTTTTCAGATTATGAAAGGCCGGCATTAAGACTAGGCGCTATTCAAAACATAAGGGTCTTACACGAATTTACCCATGACTCGTTTTACGTTGGAGAGGATGGTCCAACTCACCAACCTATTGAACATGCTATGGCACTTAGAACCATCCCTGGCTTTAATGTTTTTAGACCTGCAGATGCAAAAGAAACAGCTATTTGCTTTCGAATTTCCCTAGAAGAAAAGGATACTCCCAGTGCACTACTTTTAACCAGACAAGGGGTGCCAATTTTTGAAGAGAGCTATGAAAAAATTGAGCCAGGCGTGCGAAAAGGTGGCTACATCATAAGAGATTGTTCTGACCAACCAGATCTAGTTTTTATTGCTACAGGCTCAGAGGTGTCTCTTGCTATGGAAACCGCTGATCTGTTCAATGATAAAAATGTTCGGGTTGTTAGCATGCCCTGTTTAGAGATTTTTGAAAGACAGTCCGAAAAATATAAGAAATCTATCATTCCCGAACGTCGCTGTTTAAAGATTACAATAGAGGCAGGCATTACTAGTGGCTGGGAAAAATATTCAGGGCCAAATGGTCTTTCCATTGGAATTGATCATTATGGCGCATCAGCGCCTGGGAATCATTTAGCAGAAGAATTTGGTTTCACACCAGAAAAAGTTGAACAAGAAATAAGATCACATCTGAATTCTTTACTATGAAAATCCACTTAGCTACTGACCATGCTGGACTGGAATTGAAAAATTCCATAAAAGATTACCTTATTAACAAAGGAAATGAGGTTACAGATCACGGAGCTTATGAATATGATGCTCTTGATGATTATCCTGATTTTATTTTTCCCTGTGCTCGTGCAGTAGCTTCTGATCCATTAAGCCGCGGAATCATACTTGGTGGTTCAGGCCAGGGCGAGGCAATGGCTGCTAATAGAGTAAAAGGAGTACGAGCTGCTGTTTTTTACAATGGACCTATCGATATTATCAAACTGTCGCGTGAACATAACAATGCAAATATACTCTCGATTGGAGCTAGATTTATGAGCGAGGATGAGATTCGTAGTGTTTTAGATGTATGGTTTAATGAGCCTTTTGGCGGCGGAAGACATCAGAGGCGTATTGATAAGTTAGACCTTTAGATTTACTTGTCACATAGTACACTGTCTATGCTGTGATAATCCATTTTTGCTTTTGTAATAGTACCTCTTTCTGTATCAAAAAGTTCACACTCCTCATAGGGTTTTGCATATATGTGTAAACTAGTTGCAAAGCTATCTGATAAATTTTCAACTGAGTGTATGTCTGCTGGTCCATCAAGAAATCCTGGAGGGCATTCAAACTCTTGAATTTTTTCTAAACTAAGTGGATCTCGGTTTATCTCTACATAATTACATATTTTGAGTTCCCCAGTTTGTACCCGAGCCCAACATTTTTCACCTTCATGACCGTGGATTGGAGCTGAAACATGTGGAGGCCAACATACCAGCATAATTTCAAAATCTTTTTCTCGATGAATTAAATTTCTTGTNTANGTNGTTTCGTTTCTGTGATCATACTTTTCTAAATCTTTTTCACTAAGATTTAGATCCCTTAGATAAGATGAAACTGTTTCAACGTGGAAATTATTTTCAGCGAATTTTTTGAGGTCATTTATTATAGTATTAATCATTTCATGTTATGTGATTTAAAGTGCGGTCCAAATTTATGCAAACTATTGTTCATTTTTATTAATTCGATATTCAAATTTTAATTATTAATTCTATCATACAATAAATAACTGATCACATATTATTTAATTAAATTAATGTAAAGTTAATGTTTTAAGTAGTACGATGATCTAGGATTAAAATTTGAATATTAATATTAAAAGCTTTTTCTATGGTTTGACCTTTTCTTTACTGCTAGCAGTAATAAGTCAATACTTAAGTCTTTATTTTGGCGCGTTATTTTTTGGGTTAGAGAAGAGCCCAATTTCACCAATCCTTGTCGCATTATTATTAGGTATTCTACTAGGTAACCAATTTGATATCCAATCAAGATCTCTATCAGGTTTGCAATTCTGCATGAAGCAAGTTTTACGGTTTGGTATTATCTTAATGGGGATTCGACTTGGTCTTCTGGAAATAATTAATTATGGATTTAAAAGTTTAACGGTAGTTGTTCCATGTATAATAATCACCATTATAGTTGCAAAAATAATTTCAGACCGATTTGGATTAAACTCTAGAGTTTCATCATTAATTGCCGTAGGCACAAGTATATGTGGTGCTAGTGCAATTGTTGCCTATGCTCCTACCATTTCCGCAAAAAAAAATGAGGTTGTCTTTGCTGTGGCAAATATTACTCTCTTTGGCATTGTTGCCATGCTATTGTACCCAATTATTGCAAATTTTTTGTTCGCCACAGACTCAATATCTGCAGGAATTTTCTTAGGTGCTTCAATNCATGAAACAGCTCAAGTNGTAGGTGCTGGAATGATGCATTCTCAACAATATTCTCANNCANAGGTGTTGGAAGTATCAACNCTGACAAAGCTTGTTAGAAATACGGCAATGNTTTTTGTCATCCCNTATATGGCATATCAAAACAATAGCCAATNAAANAGAGGCTCTATCATTCTACAAATAAAATCTATTTTTCCATTTTTCATATTAGGTTTTATTGGATTTGGTATTCTCAGAACCTTAGGTGATATAGGGATAAATAAAACAGGATTAGCATTTGGGATTGCAAATTCGTCAGACTGGGAGAGTTTTATAAATCATGTTGTATCCCTTTCCAAATTCTCTTTAGTAGTGGCAATGTCAGCNATAGGATTGTCTACGGATATGAAATCATTTAAATCAATCGGAATTAATGTCTTTTACTTTGGATTTNTAATTTCATTTNTGGTTGGATTATTAAGCTTAGTACTAATTTTTTTGTTNATATAAATAGGATAGTCCGAAATCCNTTGTTCATTGTAAAATAAAAGTCAATATCTTTCCCACCAGTGGTTGATCNGAAGATTGAAACTTTCTTCAGAAATGATCTCGCCTATTTCAGGTATATAATATCTAAGGCCAGCCATTTCCGCGTATTTTACTGATTCCTTTGCCGGCTCATCCCACGAGTGCATCGCCAAGGTAAATACTCCCCAGTGAATTGGGAGAAAAAATTTTGTGTTTAAATCCTGTGCGGCTAAAACTGCTTCAGATGGGAACATGTGTGAATGCTTCCAGGCACTATTGTATTGACCACAATCAATAAGAGAAATGTCGAAAGGTCCATGTTCATCACCAATCTGTTTCAAATGTTTTCCATAGCCACTGTCTCCACTAAAATAAATTTTTAAGGGAGGGGATTTAATTGCCCATGAGCTCCATAGAGTGCTATTTCGGTTAAGAGGCCCTCTTCCAGAAAAGTGCCTTGAAGGAAGACAGTGGAACTCAATGTTTTCAGCACTAAAGGATTCATTCCAATTAAGTTCAACAATTTGATTACTCTTTACTCCCCATTTTTTAAGGTGATTTCCAATTCCATGAGGAGCTAGAAACTTACTGACCTTATCCTTTAATAATTTAATTGTTGAATAGTCTAAATGGTCGTAATGGTCATGGGAAATAACCACAAAGTCAATTCTATNAACAGAGTCCAGCTTAATTGGTAGGACTTCGTTAAATCTTTTCAAATTTGGAAGCGGAATGGGTGCCGCATGGCTTCCAAGCATGGGGTCTAACAAAATAATCTTTCCCATTACATTTATTAGAAATGCAGAATGTCCTAGCCAGGCCAGCCTGTAGTCACTATTAGTTTTAGCGAAACTATCAAAGTTTATTGATTTTGGTAGAATGGCACTTGTTGGCTTTCTCGAGCTGTCCTCTTTGAAGAAATCCCATGTAGAAATTTCTCCTGTCATCATCGGTGTTGCTTCAAAATTCTCAAACCCACCTTTCGAATAATTTGGAAATGAATCATAAAATACTTTTTGCTCTGATGAAGGATTTGATCCAAACTGTGGGGCTAGATTTATGAATAACACTACTGCAACTACAATGAAAAAAATAATATAGGTTAAAGTGTATATAATTGATTTAATCATTCGTTTTTAAGAATCAAAAAGAGTTGGAGGAAGTTTCTAAAGATTACTTTTTTATAATTGGAAAAAATGAATCTAAAAAGGTGAAAGATTACAGGCTGGTTTTATATCTTTTTNATATCATCGTATGAATATTGATTATTTACTTGTTCTTGTTTTTTTGGTAAATNTTCTAGTTTAATAGAGTAGTCNCCAATATTTTGAATCTCTAGAATGCCATCAATATGCATTTTTTTATGTTTAAACTCTTCGATACCTTTAATTTTTGTTTTAGCTTCTTTAATATCTTCAGCAACAACAAAATAATTAGTATGCGACTCATAAAATCCGTTTGATATGTTATTATCATAGTATCCAGTATGTACTAAAAATAGTTTCATTTAGGTTTTCCTTTATTTCTGCTTATTTCTCTCATTAGAAATTAATAATTATAATAATTGTACACATTGATAAGGTTTTTTGTTTGTATGATGCTAGTTACATTTCAAGTTAGCATTTGGAATAATTGATGAAAGACATAAAACATGATTTAGTTGTAATGGGAGCCACTGGTTTTACAGGGAAACTGGTTGTTGAGTATCTCGTTAAAAGTTATGGTGTGCGTAATCAGCACTTTACTTGGGCGATAGCAGGGAGAAGTTTAAGCAAGCTTGAAAAATTAAAAGATTCGCTTAAAAAATTAGATTCTCTTTCACCGGATATCCCAACTATCCCAGTTGACAGCCTGGATTCAAAATCTTTAGATACTATGACATCATCTTGTCGTCTAGTAATTACTACTGTGGGCCCATACATGAAATTTGGTATTCAGCTTGTTGAATCTTGTGTTAAAAATTCAACACACTACTGTGACCTGACAGGTGAGGTCCCATTTATAAGGCAATCAATTGATTTATTTCATTCAAANGCTAAAGAGAATAGTTGCANAATNATTCATAGCTGCGGCTTTGATTCAATACCTTCAGATATTGGTGTTTTATTACTCCAACAAACTTCCATAAAAAGAAATCAAAAACCTTGTAATAAGGTCAATCTCTATGTCAAATCAATTAAGGGTGGGTTGAGCGGAGGCACGGTAGCAAGTATGATCAACATCTCACAACACAAACCCGGTGATCCTAAAGAACAAAAAATATTTAGAGGTCCTTTCGCACTAAATCCAAGAGAGTATTTGGAATATAAAACACGTCAACCAAGTCTAAAGAGTATTAAATGGGACAAGGGTATAAATAGATGGCTAAGTCCTTTTGTTATGTCTGGTTTTAATTCAAAAGTAGTTAGACGTACTAATGCACTATTGGATCATCGTTATGGAAAAGATTTTGCATATACTGAGGTTTCGACCTACAAGAAAGGACTAAGAGGTTACTTTTATGCATTATCAATGCTTATCACCTTNGTGGCATTACAAATTACTCTCAAGTCTCGTATTTTACTTTGGGTTATTAGAAAACTCTTTTTCCCAGTTCCTGGTCAAGGACCGTCTCGAGAAAAGAGAGAGTCTGGATATTTTAACCTTGATATNATTGGTGCCATTGATAATACCAAAAAAANGAGCATAAAAGTNATTGGNGAAGGAGACCCNGGATATTTAGCGACAGCTACAATGATTACAGAGGCAGGTTTGAGTATCNTAATGGATGAGGANAGACTGCCAGAAANATACGGNGTACTTACCCCAGCATCTGGANTAGGAGAAGTTTTAGCAGAGCGATTAAAGGACAATGGAATTCAATTTAATATAATGGAGTGAAGTAATTTGTTGAGAATCACTAAAGTAATATTTACTTACAAAAATAAAATTTCTCAAGTTCTGGTTTTAATATTGGTAATGCCTTTCACATCGCAATTAATATTTCCCCAATCTCATAGCATAATGTCCTATAATATTCGTTATGATAATGAATGGGATAAAGTTAATAGTTGGGAAATTCGTAAAGATGAGGTAATCAAATTAATTTATGAATATGATCCTGGAATAATTGGTATTCAGGAAGGTTTATTAAATCAAGTCCAGTATATTAATAATGCTTTGAATAACTATGATTACTTTGGGGTTGGGCGAGATGATGGAAAGGATAAGGGGGAATTCTGTTCCATTTTTTATGATAAAACTAGATATGATTTACAAAAATCTTCCACCTTTTGGTTATCAGAAACACCGGGGGAAATATCAGTTGGCTGGGATGCTGCATTAGAAAGGATATGTACTTACGGTCTTTTTCTTGACAAAGAAAAAGGACTAGGTTTTTGGGTTTTCAATACACATTTTGACCACATTGGTTCAATAGCAAGGGAGAAGTCAGCTGAATTAATTTTGAAAAAAATTGCTAGTCTTAACTATCGAAATCTACCTGTAATAATTATGGGGGACTTTAATTCAACTCCAGGTAGTCCACCCATCGAAAAAATAAAAACAAAACTATCTGATAGTTTTGAAATATCAATTGAAAAACCAAAGGGTCCTGTTGGAACTTATAATGCATTTAACCCTACTATGCCCATAGACAAAAGGATAGACTATAT
>FUFK010804751.1_pt1 | contig 12579 bp, 8 predicted proteins | sample 1021851 | NCBI WGS metagenome assembly FUFK01 (sample SAMEA51879418, study PRJEB19060) | metagenome
CGAATGTTCAACACGCCCTAATATCGTCTAAAAACATTGTATAAATGACGATAAATATAAAGGAGTCGTCATGAAAATAGGTATCCCCAAAGAGATTAAAAACAACGAAAATCGGGTTGGTCTACCGCCAAGCGCCGTTATGGTGTTAGTCAGCGACGGTCATAAAGTGTTTGTCGAATGTGATGCGGGCGTGGGTTCGCACTTCACCGATGAGGATTATGANGAAGCAGGCGCGACTATCGTCAATAGCGCCAACAAAGCTTGGGACGCCCAATTGGTCGTTAAAGTCAAAGAGCCCCAGCAAGAAGAGTTTCAGNATTTAACCGAAGATCTGATACTGTTTACTTACTTGCATCTGGCTAATGAGCCGGAGCTGGCGCAAGCACTCGTTGAGAATAAAGTCACGGCGATAGCCTATGAAACGGTGCAACTGGCTGATAACTCCTTACCGCTGCTGACCCCGATGAGCGAGGTTGCCGGACGTATGAGCACCCAAATCGGCGCGCAGTTCTTGCAGAAGTTCTATGGCGGTAAAGGAATATTACTGGGCGGCGTACCAGGGGTACAAAAAGGCCGCGTCACGATCATTGGCGGCGGCGTTTCAGGCACGGAAGCGGCCAAAATCGCCATCGGCCTGCGCGCGGATGTGACCATCTTGGACTTAGATCCACAGCGGCTCAAAGAGCTATCTGAGATGTTCGGTAATAATGTTCAGACGCTCATATCNAATAAGGTCAATATCGCCGAAAGTGTTGAGGTGAGTGACTTAGTGATCGGTGCGGTACTGATTCCAGGCGCGGCTACGCCTAAATTAGTCACAGAAGAGATGATCGAGTCAATGGACGACGGCGGAGTCGTCATCGATATCGCTATTGATCAAGGCGGCGTCTTTGAGACTACCGATCGCATTACCACGCATGACGATCCGACTTATACTAAGCACGGTATCGTCCATTACGCGGTAGCCAATATCCCAGGAGCNGTNCCTCGTACAGCGACGATGGCGCTATCGAATGTCACCTTNCCATATATCCAAACGCTGGCCAAAAAAGGGGTCAAGCAAGCTTGCGCGGAGGATGCTGCCTTTGCAAAAGGGGTAAATACAGCGCAAGGTCATATCACTTATAAGGCGGTGGCTGAGGCGCTAGATTATGAGTATAAGGCGTTAGATGAGATGCTTGGTTAGTTTTGGTTAAAATATCGATGATAACCACAGCCTTAATTTTAGTGACCAAAGCGGCTGAATACCGGTCAGCCCTTGCGTCATCTCACCGTCTTGTAATACTACATAAGAGGGCGTCACTTGTCCTTGCCAGTCGGCGAAGATTGCGCCGTCTTCGTCGTTGATAGTGGTGAAGTCAAAATTATTTTGCTGCATATATTCTGCAAGCCGTTGGTTGGAGCCTGACTTAATGGCCACCGTCACTACCGGATAGCTATCACTAGCGGCAAGCTTGTTGATAGTGGGCGAGGTATAAGTACATATCGGACACCAAGTACCCCAAAAATACACTAGCGTAGGCTGCTTGTGACTCATCGCTGCTAAGTCTAGTGTCTGTCCTTGATAGTCGGTCAGCTGCAATTGCGGATTGGCTGGCATGATAGGCTGTCGCCACCAGTTGACAACAGTGTAAATAACAATAAAAACGAGACCATAGAGTAGGGCAGTCTTTAGCATTGACCAAAGCTTTTGCTTCGGCGTTTTTTTTACTTTTAACTCTGTTTTTTTGATAGCAGTCGTCATATTGCTTTCTCTGAGCCTAAAATTTAAATCACTTGCTTTTTATAGATAAAAATAAACGGCTGAAAGGTCAGCCGTTTATAAAAAGTTAAGTGTTTACTTGAGCGTTTAATAGATCATCATTTAAGATTTTTGCGCGCGGTTTTGTAGCGGATCGCCTAATAGTACGCTGCCTGAGTTTTCGCGGCGCTCTTCATTGCTTAACTTACTAGCAGAAACTTTAGATTTACGCTTCCACTTTAGGCTAAATAAGTCGTCACGGCGATCGAGTAAATTATGTACAGAGCCTTCGTTACGCACATGAATGAGCTTGTCTAAGTTCACATCAGAGAAAAATACCATCTCTGTATTGGCGGTAGTCTCCGCCATGATGGCATCATGCGGAAAAGCAAAGTCAGAGGGCGAGAAGATAGACGACTGCGCATACTGAATATCTAGGCTCTCAACTTGTGGCAGGTTACCGACTGAGCCGCAAATCATCACATAGCACTCGTTTTCAATCGCGCGGGCTTGGGCGCAGTGGCGTACGCGCAAGTAGCCATTTTGAGTGTCTGTCCAAAACGGCACAAATAAGATATCCATATCATCAAGTGCCATGAGACGCGCAAGCTCTGGGAACTCAACGTCATAACAGACTAAAATACCAACGCGGCCGGCATCCGTATCGAATACTTTTACCTCATCGCCGCCCTCAATCACCCAAGCGCTACGCTCGTGGGGAGTGATATGAATTTTGCGCTGCTCCTCAACGGTGCCATCACGGCGACATAAGTAACTGACGTTATAGAGGGTATCGTTTTCATCGAGTAGCGGCATAGAGCCGGTAATGACGTTGACGTTATAGCTGACGGCTAAATGCGAGATTTCATTCTTAAACCATTCGGTATAATCTGCCAAAAAGCGAATNGCNACGTTTTGATCCGTCGACTCGCATAGTCCCATCAAGGGCGCGTTAAAGAATTCTGGCAGGCAAGCAAAGTCAGAATTATAATCGGCCATGATATCAACGAAGAACTCGACTTGTTGTAGTAGCTCCTCAGGCGACTCGACCTCACGCATCTGCCACTGAATACCGCCGATACGCACCTCAGACTTGCGAGTGTTCGGCTTGTAGTCTTTGGGCTCATAGTAGATGTTAGCCCACTCAAGGAGCGTTGCAAAGCCTTTGGACTGCTTATCATCAGGCAGGTAGCCGGTCAAAATACGCTTGACGATAAAGCCGTTAGACAGCTGAAAAGAGAGCGCCGGATCATGAATCTCACGTGATTCAACAGCGTCGATATACTCGCCTGGCGTCAAGTCCTGATGGTTATAATATTTAGGAATACGGCCACCAGCTAAGATAGAGCGAAAGTTCATCTGCCGGCACAGCTCTTTACGCGCATCATAGAGGCGTCGGCCCAAACGATAACCGCGATACTCAGGATCGATAAGCGCATCCAACCCGTAGATAGCGTCGCCCTTAGGATNGTCTTTTATGATCTCTCTATGACCGATAAGATCGTCATAAGTATGCGGGTTTGAGAATTTGGCATAATCGACGCGCATCGATAGCACCATCCCGATCAGCTTATCATGGTCAAATAAGGCAATTTGGCCTTCAGGAAAGGCATCGATTAGAGTGTGAATCGTGGTCTTTGACCAAGCGCCGCCTAAGTTGACGTAGACGCGATCCATCAGCTCTTTGACTTGTGGATAGTCTTTTTTCTTAATCTCGGCAATCGTTAAATGAAAGTCGTCTAGTTTTTCTATCTTGCTCATCGGTGTTCCTATTTTGGTAGTGTTAGCCATTGAACGTAGGTTGGCTGTGATTAACTTTCTTTATTTGCTATGGTTTGATGGGTTTTTAAACAACTATTTGTTCGCTTAAATGCATAAGCTACGCCTTTAACTAGGCTTGTTTATCAGTCAGTTTTCTGTTTTTCTTGGTTTATAAAAAAAAGTATTAAATCCGTAGTACGAATGATACAATAATTAACAATAACAATTGCTTGCCAGTTTCTATTTAGAATCTATCCTTTATTTTGTCTCTCGAAAATCTGTGTTTGTCATCATAACATTTGCGCAACAGGTTACTAGTTAATCCTAGTAAGCGTGACAGTCACCGCTAGTTTAGTTTATTTATTTGGTTTACTAGTCAGGTAAACCACTATTAGGATTGCATATGACCTTACTTCTAAACCATACCGATACGGTTAAAGCTTTAGATAAAACAGCAGAAACCGCTTTGATTCGTTTGGTTTATGTGAGTAGTTTGACGCTCCATTCGCGCCTAAAAGCTTCGATATTTGATGAAGTAGAAGCGCATGCGTGTGATTATAATGAGCAGCAAGGTATTACTGGTACGCTATGTTATGGCAATAGCCATTTTTTGCAATGTTTAGAAGGCGAAAAAGCGAAAGTACTAGCGCTACAACAGCGAATATTTGCGGATAATCGTCATAAAAACATCAAGATACTCTTACTCGAAACCATTGATCAGCGTATCTTTTCAGATTGGCGTATGCGCTTACTGTTTTTGGAGCGCTGGCTGTGGTCCCCTGCGACCAAACAGCAGGCGATGCAACTCTCCCCATTCCTACCTTTTGCGCCGCATGGTTGGAGTAGCCAGCGTACTGAGCAGTTTTTGCAAGTGATTAAAGATTTTCAGACGCCGCCGCACATCAAAGCTGCGGGTATCACTTATAATGCCATGGGTAATATGATCAAGCACGTGGCCGCGCCGCACCAAGCTTTCTTAGTCGTGCAAGGGTTTTTGGCGGTATTATTAGTGGTCGGCTTACTGCTGCTCAATTACTGATTACAAACCTGGCGAGCCAATCAGCGATTATCTGCTAAGCCTTTTAGCTTTTTAAGTCAGCACCTCAATCATAAAACTAAAAACGACGCTAGACTAAATGTTTAGCGTCGTTTTTTACTGCGATTTTGAAATCAATAGCCTTATTACATATCAAAAATCTTACCGCGATTCATAATATTATTGGGATCAAAGACTTTTTTGACTTCGCGTAGATAATCAATCTCAGTATCACTGCGACTATAGTTGAGATAAGGCTTCTTAGTCATACCCACGCCATGCTCTGCTGATACCGAGCCGCCATATTTTTNTACNGTCTCAAACACNTANTTNTTGACGATCTGACACTCATCAAAGAAATCGTCCTTGCTCATATTCTCAGGCTTTAAGATATTAAGATGTAAGTTGCCATCGCCAATATGGCCAAACCAGCACACTTCAAAGTCAGGATAATTGCTGCTGACGATCGCATCGATCTCTTCAATAAACTCAGGCACGTAGCTGATCAACACCGAAACGTCGTTCTTATAAGGGGTGAATACTGAGATGGTCTCAGAGATATACTCGCGTAGCTTCCATAGCTCTGCCGCTTGCGCCAGGCTCTGACTCATGACCCCATCGACGACCCAGCCCTCATTCATACAGTCTTCAAAGATCGCCATCGCCTTATCCATAATGGGCTCATAAGGTGCTTCGAACTCAAGTAGCGTATAAAACTTAGTGCGCGATTCAAATGGCTCTTGTACTTGACCGTGCGCCATCAGCTTATCGATAGCGGTATCATCAAAGAACTCAAAGGCGGTTAGATCAATCTTCGCTTGAAAGGCNGAGAGTACGTTCATAACGTCATTGAAGGTATCCATACCCAGCACCATGACGTTCAAGTCCTGCGGTAAGCGATCCAGTTTAATCTGCGCCTGAGTGACTAGACCCAACGTGCCCTCAGAACCAATAAAGAGTTGACGCAAGTCATAACCGGTGGCGTTTTTGATCATTCCGCGATTGAGGTGCAAGATATCGCCTTTGCCTGTCACTACCGTTAAGCCCATAATCCATTGACGGGTCATACCGTAGCGGATCACCTTGATACCGCCGGCATTGGTGCCGATATTACCACCCATTTGGCTCGAGCCTGCCGAAGCAAAGTCAACGGGGTAGTACAAGTCTTTGGATTCAGCGAACTGCTGGAGCTGCTCGGTGACCACACCCGCTTCGATCTCAACCATACGATCAGCGGGATAAAAAGTGCCAATCTGATTCATCTTATCCATGCTGACGACGATCTCGCCATTCGCGGCTACTGCGCCCGCCGAGAGACCAGTACGACCACCGCTTGGGGTTAAGACGACGTTATGCTTATTGGCTAATAATACAATCGCTTGCACTTGCTCGGTCGATTTTGGGAAGACGATGGCAGAGGCTGCTGGGGCGAAGTGCTTAGTCCAGTCTTTACCCCAATGCTCTAGGCTCTCGCTATCGGTTTTGATTTGGCTCTCTTCAAACTGATGGCTATGAAGCAGAGCTTGTAAAATAGCTTGCACCGCTGCAGTATCAGTAGCAGACTGCAAGCTTGGCTCATTAATGTCTGCTTGCTTTGCGGCGTGAGTGCGCTCATGGGCCGGTTGGTTTTCGGTAACGATGTCATTCATAATAGTCTCGGCGATTTAGCAGTAGCAATAGATAAAGGGGAGGAGATAAGTCTAATATTAGCACATCACGGTGCTATATCTAAGCAGATGCGAGGCTCAAATAGTCATTATTAACCAAAAAGATGACGACTTATTCCTGTTATTCCCTAACATCCTTGGGCAATTTTGTGTAATATAAGCGCATTGTTTTTATTCATCATAAGTGAGTGATAATACAAGAGGGCGTCGCTTTCACTTTTTTAATGGTGATACTTGTTTGAACGGTGATGGTTTTAAAAGCGATAGTTTTAGACCGATACTAGAGTCAGGGCAAACTACTGGCATGAGTTTCGCAGCGTCTGTAAAAGCAGTACGCTAAAAAAGGCATATCAGTAGCGTAATATTGTCTTTAAACAGAGTCGAGCAGATACACGGCTCACACCCTACTTATCAATCAACTGCTCACTTAACAAATCATAGGAAAGATCTCGTATGGCATTATCATTACAAAAAGATAAAATTCGTTTTCTATTACTAGAAGGCTTGCATGAAAACGCTTTGAAAGTACTCGAAGGAGCGGGTTATAGCAATATCGAATACTTAAGCCACGCGCTTGATGAAGAGGAGCTGATCGAAAAAATCAAAGATGCGCATTTCATCGGTATTCGCTCGCGTACGCAGCTCACGCGTCAAGTATTAGAAAAAGCTGAGAAACTCATCGGTATTGGCTGTTTTTGTATTGGTACCAACCAAGTCGATCTTGAAGCGGCACGCGAGATGGGTATTCCGGTCTTCAACGCCCCTTATTCCAATACGCGCTCAGTGGCTGAGCTGGTATTAGCCGAAGCTATCATGCTGTATCGCGGTATTCCAGAGAAGAATGCGACCGTCCATCGCGGCGGCTGGGGCAAGTCTGCCAAAAACTCGCACGAAGTGCGCGGTAAGACTATCGGTATCGTCGGCTACGGCTCTATCGGCTCGCAGCTATCCGTACTAGCTGAAAGCTTCGGTATGAAAGTCATTTATCATGACGTGATGACTAAGCTGCCATTAGGTAACGCGGTACAAGTCGGCAGCCTAGAGGAGCTACTCTCTACCGCTGATATCGTCACTTTGCATGTACCAGACGTACCAAGCACGCGCTATATGATGGGCGCTGAGCAGTTCGCGCAGATGAAAGAGGGCAGCTACTTTATCAATGCCGCTCGCGGTACTTGTGTGGAGATTGATGATCTAGCCGCAGTTATCGAGTCGGGTAAAGTGCTCGGCGCGGCGATTGATGTATTCCCAAAAGAGCCAAAATCTGCTGATCAGGAGTTCGAGTCGCCACTACGTAAGTTCGACAATGTTATCTTAACGCCGCATATCGGCGGCTCAACGCAAGAGGCGCAAGAGAATATCGGTCTAGAAGTGGCTGAGAAGTTTGTAAAATACTCAGACCAAGGTGATACGGCGACCGCAGTCAACTTCCCAGAAGTGTCGATACCGTTTAAAGAAGGCTCGCATCGTCTATTACACATCCATAAAAACGTACCAGGCGTCCTCTCGCAAATCAACCGTCTGTTCGCCGAAGCGGGTATCAATATCTTAGCGCAAAGCCTTATGACCGAAGGCGATGTCGGTTATCTAGTGATGGATGTCGATTATAACGACTCAACTGCAGCGCTTGATCAGCTCAAAGATGTCGAAGAAACGATCCGTGTGCGTATCTTGTTCTAAGTCACGGGCTATAGCTTAAGACAAAAAAGAGACTCCTAAGTGAGTCTCTTTTTTATATTGCCGATTAAAGTTTTATAGGGTCGCTGCTGGGCTAAGGCGATCTTCTATACAATATAACTACTTTGCGTTATTGGCCTCATCTGCCTGACGACGTGCTTCTTCTTTTGCCATTTTACGTTTTTCCATCACCTCTTTGACTTCGCTACCGATGTGCGCTTCACCGCGAGCCTTAGCTAATTGCATCTGCCGCTCACGCTCGCGAAAACGCGCTTTTTGCTCGTCGGTCGCTTTACCGATACAATGCGGGCAAGACTCACCTTTACTATAGGCGGGGCTTTGCATGTCATCAACAGTGATCGGCATCCGGCAAGCAAAGCATTGCTCATAATCGCCTTTTTCTAGGTCGTGATTGACCGAGACGCGATTATCAAAGACGAAGCAGTCGCCTTGCCACATAGAGTCTTCTTTTTGCACTTCTTCTAAATACTTTAAGATGCCGCCCTCTAAGTGATAGACCTCTTCAAAGCCTTGCTCGCGCATATAAGCGGTGGATTTTTCGCAGCGGATACCGCCAGTGCAGAACATCGCCACCTTTTTATGCTTGGTAGGATCTAGCTCTTTTGCCACGTATTCTGGAAACTCGCGAAAGGTCTCAGTATTAGGGTTAATGGCATTTTCAAAGGTGCCGATTTGCACTTCATAATCGTTACGGGTATCGATGAGGATGACTTCTGGATCAGAGATCAGCGCGTTCCAGTCTTTTGGTTTGACGTAGCGCCCAACCGACTGCAAAGGGTCGATATCTTCGACGCCCATCGTGACGATCTCTTTTTTGAGCTTCACTTTGGTGCGATAAAACGGCTGCTCGTTGGTATAAGACTCTTTAAAGGTAAAGCTGCCAACCGCTTCGATACTACGCAAGTAATCTAAGACACTATCGATGCCCGAGCGTGTGCCTGAAATCGTCCCGTTGATGCCCTCGCTGGCAATCAACAATGTGCCTTTGACATCGTTACTCAGCATGGTATCTAAAATGGGCTGGCGATAGTCTTCATAATTATCGAAGCGAGTAAACTTATAAAGCGCCGCGACAACGATATTGTTGGTTTCGCTATCGTAGGCGGGTGCTGATGTTGCAGTGGGGTTGTTGGTGCTCATACGGGTCTCCTGCGGGCTAGGACGTAAACCTAGTGCATTGATTCATTTAGGATAGCTATCTAATACTAGCAATAACACTAACCTGATTGTGGAATTGGTTAGCGCGGGCGTAGTGTAGCAAATTTGGCTCAAGTTTTGAATAAGTTTTATACCTTGTTGCTTTTAGGCGTTTCACCTAAGCGTAGAGCTTGCTATAGTAGGCGCTTGCTTGTTTTTTATTAACTTTTTACTGCTTAGGGCGCTGTTATGTCTTTGTTCCAATCCATCGTTATCGAAAAATATGTCCGCGAATTAGATCAGACTGAGCTTAACAGCGCTTGGCAAGCGTATAGCGATTACTTTTTAGACCTCGGTATTCAAGATAATATCCGCATCAGTAAAGAGGAGCAGTATCAAGAAGGGTTTTTGCGCGATTTGTTTGTCAAGGTGCTCGGCTATACGCTCAACCCCAATGCTGACTACGACTTGACGACCGAGTTCAAAAATCAAACAGGGAGTAAAAAAGCGGACGGCGCGATACTCAAAGAGGGCTATGCTATCGGGGTAATCGAGCTAAAAGGCATGAATACCACTGATCTGAGTAAGATTGAACCGCAGGCTTTTGGTTATAAGAACAATCAGCCAAAATGTCGTTATGTCATTACTTCCAATTTTCAAAAGCTACGGTTGTATATCGATAATGCCGTCGAGTTCATTGAGTTTAATCTGTTTACTCTAAGTCAAGCCGACTTTGCGCAGCTATATCTATTGCTGCATCAAAGCAGCATTATGAGCGATTTGCCTGCCAAGATTAAGTCCGCCTCCCTCTCACAAGAAGAGGCGATCACCAAGCAGCTCTACAAGGATTATTCGGTATTCAAACGCGAGCTATTCNATGATTTGACGACTCGTAACCCCAGCGTCGATAATTTAGTACTGTTCCAAAAGTCACAAAAACTGCTTGATAGATTGCTATTTATCTTTTTTGCAGAAGACAGTCATCTGCTCCCTGCCAACTTTGCCAAAGGCATCATCAGTGAGTGGGANCAGCTCAAGTCGCTCAAGATGACAGTGCCACTCTACGACAGAATCAAAGCCTACTTTGGCTATTTGGATCAAGGTCACAAGGATGAGCACAGCGAGATATTTGCCTATAACGGCGGGCTGTTCAGTCCTGATGCGCTATTAGATAGCGTTATCATCAGTGATGATATCNTNNNNANNCATATCAAGATACTCTCAGAGTACGACTTCGATAGTGAGGTCGATGTCAATATCTTGGGTCATATCTTTGAGAACTCACTGACAGAGCTCGATGAGGTAAAAGCGCAACTGGCAGGCGAGGCGGTAGACAAGTCGCAGACCAAACGCAAAAAAGACGGGGTGTTCTATACGCCCAAATATATCACTAAGTACATTGTCGAAAACACGGTCGGTAAGCTATGCGCGGATAAAAAATCCGAGCTTGCAATCAATGATGAGGACTATCAGCAAGACGTCACGATCAATAAAGACGGCACCAAAAAGAAAAAATCCGCTAAGAAGATTGCGGCAGAAACAGCGGCGCTAGAGAGACTACATAGCTATCGCGACTGGCTGCTACAGATTACCATTTGTGATCCGGCGTGTGGGAGTGGCGCGTTCTTAAATGAGGCGCTCAACTTTTTGATAGCGGAGCATGAGTATATCGTGGAGCTGGAGACTAAGCTGTTCGGTAGCGGTCTGCCGTANGCNGATATCGAAAACAGTATNCTTGAGAATAATCTATTTGGNGTNGATATCAATGAGGAGAGCGTGGAGATTGCCAAGCTGTCACTGTGGCTGCGTACCGCACAGCCAAGACGTAAGCTCAATAATCTAAACGATAATATCCAATGCGGTAATTCGCTGATTGATNATGTTGATGTGGCAGGCGATAAAGCGTTTAATTGGCAAACGGCTTTTCCACAAGTCTTTGAAAAGGGCGGCTTCGATGTGGTGATTGGTAATCCGCCTTATGTAAGATCAAGGGATTCACGTTTTGAAAATGAAAAAAGTTATTATTTTGAGAATTTTACTACTGTCCATGAGAAGCCAAATCTATACTTACTATTTATAGAAAAAGGATTTGATATACTTAAAAGCGGTGGAAAGTTCTCTTATATTATTCCTAACTCATGGTTAGGAATGGAGTCTGCTTATAAAGTTCGTGAATTGGTATTAAAAAATTATAATATGGAAATTGTGTTAAATCTAATTTACGACGTTTTTATTGGTGTAGGAGTTGAGACTTCGATCTTCATTATTAGTAAGAAAAAGCCAGATAATGAAATTAGATATCTATCTCTAAATGGTGAAGGTGACTTTCAAAAAAAGAAACATATAGCACCTGCTAAAGCTTGGATAGAAAATCGTAGTTATTTCATCGATACGACTAGTTCTTGGGATGAAACTAAGGTAATCAGAAAGTTAAAGAGTAATGCAAAACTATCTGATTTTTACGATGTTAGAGTAGGTTTACAGGCTTATGAGAAAGGAAAAGGTAAACCTGCGCAAAGTGCAGAAGATGTAAAAAATCACATATATGATTACAGTTATAAGTATGATGAAGATACTTTTAAGTATTTAGAAGGAAAAGATGTCGAAAGGTACTGCGTGAGTTGGGGTGGAAACTGGCTAAGATGGGGCGAATGGCTCTCCCAACCTAAAGACTTTACTCAGTTTTCTAAAGAGAGGATATTGATTAGAGAAATTACAGGTAGCTTTCCTCATGTTTTAAAATGTATGATATTAGACGATGTCTTTTTGAATAATAAAAGTATTATTAATATAATTCAGTGTAACGAGGAATATAAAATAAGAATACTATTAGCTATTCTTAACTCCAAACTAATAGGATTCTATCATATACGAAGTTCTGTAAAAGGAAGTAGAAAGCTTTTCCCCAAAGCAGTTATTAAAGATGTACAAAATTATCCAATACCAAAAAATATTAACGAAAATAATAATAATATATTATTAATGACAGACCAAATGCTATCGCTAAACGAGCAGTTGCAAGATTTAACAGGTAAATTTATCCGCATCCTACAACGCAAGTTTGAGATAGAAAAGCTCAGTAAAAAGCTCGAAAACTGGCATGAGCTCACCTATGCAGAATTTATCAAAGAGCTGGCAAAAAAGAAAGTCAAAATGAGCCTAAGCGAAGAAGCCGAGTGGGAAGAGTACTTTTTAGCCGAGCAAGCCAAAGCCCAACAGCTCATGCTACAGATAGAAAACACCGATAAAGAGATCGACCAGATGGTCTATAAACTCTACGACTTAACCGACGATGAGATTGCCATTATCGAAGCCAGTTAATTCAGTAAGTTAAATATTTATTCTCCAAACCAAAAAATCCAGCATCTAAGCTGGATTCTCTGTTTTGAATTAAGTCCCTACCACATCAAATCATCTGGAATCACATACGCCGCGTACGGATCATCTTCTTCCATCTCATTCTCGGACTTATCATTCGACACTACGATGAAGCCCTCAAGCTTATCATTGATACGATCAGCAAGCGGTCGCGGCAGTAG
>FUFK010050182.1_pt1 | contig 12578 bp, 15 predicted proteins | sample 1021851 | NCBI WGS metagenome assembly FUFK01 (sample SAMEA51879418, study PRJEB19060) | metagenome
TCAGCAACTTGATTTTTAATTTCATTCATCGCTGCTCTTTTCTCATTTTCAATCGAAGATCTTGCCTGTGTTAAAATTTTTTCCGCCTCAGACCTAGCTTCAGATTTTGCTTTTTCAACAAGTTCTTTACCTGACTGTTTTGCCTGATTCACCATAGCATCACTTTCAGCTCTTGCTTCTTGCAGAATTTTTTTATTCTCTGCTTGCATATTCTCCATTTCTTTTTTTGCCTCTTTAGCAGAGTTTAAAGAGTCTCTTATAGATTTCTCTCTCTCATTAACAGTATCCAATATAGGCTTCCACGCATATTTTCTTAGTAAGAAAATTAGTGTTACAAATATTATAGTCTGCCAGAAAAAAAGACCAGAAGAAAATTCGCTTATTAACTTTTCCATAAGTTGGTTTTATTAATTAACAGCAAACAATGCAGCAAAAGCAATTCCCTCAACAAGAGCTGCAATGACAATAGCAGCTACAAGAATTTTGTTTGATGCATCAGGCTGTCTACCTATTGCATCCATTGCTCCACGACCAATAAGACCGATCCCGATTCCTGTTCCGATAATTACTAGTCCTGCTCCGACTATTTTTGGTATTTCCATTTTTATAAATTTAAGTTATACATTTAGTTTAATTAATGATCGTCCTCTTGAACTGCAAAACCAAAATACAAGGCTGATAGAAGGGTAAAAATATACGCCTGCAATAATGCAACCAGTACTTCGATAATTGAAATAAAGAACACTAGGACAAGTGATAGACTTGATCCAACCAGATTTTTAAAAATAAATATTAGTCCGATTAAGCTATATAATACAATATGACCTGCAAGTATATTTGCATATAACCTTATCATNAGAGAAAAAGGTTTTATAAATACACCTAAAAGTTCAATAGGAGCCAAAAGTGGTTTTAACCATACTGGTACACCCGGCATCCAAAAAATATGTTTCCAATAAGTTTTATTTGCAGTAAGGTTTGTAATTAGAAAAGTCACAAGAGCTAATCCAAATGTTACTGCTATGTTTCCTGTAGCATTAACTCCAAGAGGACTTAATCCTAAAAGATTTAAAAACCAGATAAAAAAGAAGAGGGTAAGCAAAAAAGACATATACTTTTTATACTTTTCTTCGCCTATACTAGGTATTGCAATTTCATCTCTTATGTAAATTACAATTGGCTCGAAAAACCTTCCAACACCTTTAGCAATTTGATTATTATCATTATATGACCTTGCAAGTGATCTAAACAGATAGAACATAAGTATTGATACTAATAGTATTGAAAAAACACTTTTAGTAATTGAAAGATCTAAAGGTCTTGCATTTGTTACCTTACCGTTTTCATCATAAGAAATATATCCCTCTGAATCAGTTTCATATATCTTTCCATGATACAGTTTGTAATATTTTCCCGACGACTCAACAACTTTTTTACCATGGTCAAGTTTGGATGACATAAAAAATTTAACCCCATCGTCTATAAGGATTACCGGTAAAGGAAATCCGTAGTACTTTTTTTCTCCAGTATATTTATCTTTTGTAGAAAAAAGAGAAAAGTCATGTGAGTCTTGAACATGGTGATAGATATATTCCGTAATTTCTTCTTGCAGAGTCTGTTCTTTCTCTTCTTCTAAAGCGTAACCAAAAGACGCACAAACTAGCATTAATAATAGAAAAAAAGATCTGCTTATCTTGTATACCATGCTTAAACTAAGTAGATTAAGTTTTGCGCGACAAATGTAAGATATAAATACATATTTATAAAATCATTTGAGGTCAAAGTTTAAAAAGTTATTTTAAATTTTTTGTCTGTGAAAGAATCAAAAAAATTATAAGAATTACACCTAGGANTGANAGCCCCAAAGTGTAATGATTAGATTGATTTTGAAAATATGAATCAGCCCATGTTCCGGTTCTAATTAAAAGGTACATTACGGCTGCAATTTGAAAAACTAAACCTGAAAGAATTATCCAAGGTTTAGGCTGTTTTTTCACGAGCTTCGTTGAAGTTTGATATATTTTTTATAGACGAGTCTTCTGCGTTTTCATCTTTCATTGAAGATTTAGCGTTGAAAATAGCTCCAGACTCAACAACTAGCTTAGACATAACAACATCTCCTGTGACTTCTCCTGTTGATCTTATTGATAATAAGTCTTCTACATGAATAGTTCCATTTATAGCGCCTTCAATATCAGCGGAAGAGCACACTACAGTCCCCTCAATGCGTCCGTTTTTGCCTATTACTACTTTTCCATTTGTTTCAATAGATCCTTCAAAGTTGCCGTCTACCCTAAAGTCACATTCAGACTTGAACTCTCCTTTAAAGGAACTGTCTTTTTCTAGAATACAACAGCTTGCCGAATTGTTATAATTTTTCATTTTTTAAAAATTGGGTGAGTAAATTACAATATTTATTTGAAATAAATATCGAATTTATTATTATTATTGCCCTAACAAAAATATTGATATGTCAAANAAAGTTAAAATTATCTGTGATGATATTGAGTATAANCTTGAGATGNAAGATGACAAAACAATATTAGAACTTGCTCTTGAAAATGATATTGATGCTCCATACTCATGTCAAGGGGGTATATGTAGTACTTGTCTTGCAAAGCTTAATAAAGGTTCTGTAAAAATGGATAATAACCAGATTTTGACTGATGATGAGATTGAAGATGGCTATATCCTTTCTTGTCAAGCTAGACCTACATCAGATGAAGTTGAGATTAACTATGACGAAGTGTAGTTGTAGATAAAATGTCTAACGCCTTTTCAATAACTATTTTTGGATCAATTGTTCTAAAAGCATTTTCATAACCTTTTGGTATTTTATTACCAAAAATTGAAGTTGGAATATAAGGAAAGTGATTCCTGTCTAAGGTGATTGAGTTTTCTTGCGCTTGATCAAATGGCATAAATCCACAGAATGGATGAGTCATTCCCCACAATGTTAAAACTGGAATATTATAATTTGCTGCAAGATGTCCATTAGCAGAGTCCATAGATATCATTAGGTCTATATAATTAATGATATTAATTTGTTGCTCTAGGTTAAGTTTGTTTGATAGGTCAATTACATTTTCATATACATTTTCCCATATGTTAAGTTGTTTTAAGTTATCATTTCCGCCACCAAATAAATAGATTATATAATCTTTCTGAAGATATGCGATTACCTTTTGCATCAAATCCAAAGGATAACTTTTTCCTTGATGAGCAGCAAAAGGTGCAATACCAATTATTTTTTTGTTAGGATTTTTTGATAATATTTCTTGTTCTATACTCTCTTGATTTAAAAAGGGTTTTATTGGATACTCGTGATTACTCAAATCAATTGGGAAGCCAATTCCTCTAAAAACATCAGAGTATTTGTAGTGAACCTGAGTCAAGGGTTTAAATATTTTATTTTTTTTTCTGATCAATTTTTTTCTCTCAGCCCTACCCTTGTCTATTGACTTAACTTTTGTAAATGTTATTCTAAAAAGTAGATTTAAAATTTTTGTCCTTAAAACTCCATGAAGATCAACCACTGCTTTTACTCTTTTTCCATAGAGTTTGCTAAAAAGACTAAATAGGCCTCCAAGTCCTTTATAATTATTATTAAAATCAATAGGTATAAATTCTAAGTTATCAAATTCTTCAAACAACGGAGAAGCGTATGGTCTTGAGACAAAAACAATTTTTTGGTTAGGATATGAATTGAAAAATGATCTTAACACCGGCACTGTCATTGCTATATCACCTAGTGAAGAAAACCTATAAACCAAAATCGGTCTATCACTTTTTTTATTCATCTTTTTTATACAGAACTGGGTTTAAAGTTTCGTCATTGTACATTTTCATTTGCTTATAAACCTTCATTTTCTTTTCACCTTTTGACAAATCTTCAAGCAGTTGATCTATAGATTCTGACAAATCTTTTTGTTGTTCAAGAAGAACTTGCAGTTTTTCATTACATGTAGTTCTGTGCTGCTCACTTACATCTTCTCTTATGGATTCTTCTTTCATATGATATATTTTTAAAATTAAAATCGAAAGTCTATCAAGGGCCCATGCAGGACTCTCTGTATTTACCNTTGCATCAGGTTTTGGACTAACATTAGAATATAATTTTAAAAAATAGGAATCGATATATTCTACCATCTCTGTTCTATTTTGGTTGGAGCTATCGATAAGTCTTTTAAGGCTCATACCTTCGCTTGGGTCTATATCAGGATCTCTTATAATGTCTTCATAATGCCACTGGACAGAATCAATCCAGTTCTTTTCATACAGCAAGTGTTCAAAATCTTTTTTGTCATATGGATTAGAAGCTGACCTGTTTATGTCATCGTAAACGTGATAATCATCTACAGATTTTTCAAATACTTTTATAGCAAGAGAGCTTATTGCGGTTTTTGTCATATTAAAAAGTTAAAAGTTACTATCGATGCAATTAAGACTATAAAGATAAAGTTTACATATGAACTCTTTATTTTTTTTACAAAAATTTGAGATATAAAGTAAACTATTATAAGAGATAAATAATGAAATTCTGATCCGCTGAGTTGCTGATTCATAGAAAAAAAGTAGGATGTTAATATAAAAAAAACAACACCTACAAAATCTAAAATTCTTCTTTGTAAGCTAGTCTTTCTATAGAATTTAATTATAAGTGAAATGATATATAATACAAAGACAATTGATACCGGGATGTAAGAAGCCGGTAGAATAAATTTAAACTCATCAAGCATTTGAAGTTGATCTCCAAAGAAGTATGAACTTAATAAGTAGTTCTCTAAAGATAAAAAAGATAAAAGCACATATCCTGATGGTAAAATAATGATTGGGGTCATAAAAATTATTATATAATGTTTAAAATCTCTCGTAATGTTTGAAGTAATTAAAGCCAGTAAGGGGTATGCAAAAATGATTAGGTTTTCAACAATTATTAATGAAGAGAAACTAAGAAGTACAGAGGCGTCAAACAGTCTTTTAATTTTTTTTGTATTATCTGTGAGTTCAAAAAATATTCTTACATTTCTCCAAGCTGCCCATATAGCTGCTGATGACAATATAAANCTCATGTCAATAGACTCAACTGGATAACNCATAACANTTAATGGATATAATAATAAATGGTATGCATTCCTGTTTGACCTTTCTANAGTTAGCTGTCTAGTAACTGTATCTATTGCATAATTGGATAGCATTAAAGCTCCGAAAATTAATATTCCGTTAATAATTTTTGATTCAAATAATGACCAATTTATATCCAGAGTTGTATAGTAATATGAAATTCCTAAAAGAAGAAATGTAGATATACCAACTGAAGTGTAAGAAAATTTTTCAAATGTCTTTGCAAACATATTTCAATGTATTAATTTTGAGTAATAATTTAATTATGGTAAAAGACTTTTTTTATTCCGTAGCTTGGCTTTTTGAAGAAATTCTTTTCTTCCCTTTTGATTTATTGAGAACTATTCAATATGATAATTGGTATATAGCAAATATTGTGACTTGGACATTTATATTAATTGGTATAATTGGAGCTGCATACTGGATTAAAAAGTTAAAAGAGTTCGATGACAATGGAGAAGAAGATAAGGATGTTACTTCTCATTCTTTTCTATAAATCAAAACCTATGTCTTTTCTGAAGTAAGCTTGGTCAAAGCTTATTTTTTTTATCTGATCATAAGATGATTTTACTGCATCCTTATAGTTTTCCGAAAGAGATGTTACTGCGATAACCCTTCCTCCATTAGTTAGAAAATTATGGTCAACTTTTTTTGTTCCAGCGTGAAAAATTATGGAGTCTGTTTCTTCGGTTAAACCTGAAATTATTTTATTTTTTTTATAATCCAGAGGGTATCCGCCTGATACCATTATTATTGTAGCAGCATGTCTGTCATCAATTTGTAATTTTATATCTTCAAACTCAGTTGAACCCATTGAATTAAAAAGATCCAAAAGATCATTTTTTATTCTTGGAAAAACAACTTCAGTTTCAGGGTCACCCATTCTGACATTATATTCTATTACATAAGGATCTTGGCCAACTTTAATTAACCCAATAAAAACAACTCCCATATATTCCATGTTTTCTTTTTTTATTCCATGGATTGTAGGTTTTATAATTCTTTCTTCAATTTTTTCTAAGAACTTATTATCTAAAAAAGGAACAGGGGATACTGCACCCATTCCACCAGTGTTTAAACCAGTGTCTCCTTCTCCAATTTTTTTATAATCTTTAGCAAATGGAAGTGTTTTATAGGTATTACCGTCAGTAAGAACAAAACATGACAACTCTATTCCGTCTAAAAACTCCTCTATAACAACTTTTGATGATGAATCACCAAATTTTTTATCTAAAATCATACTTCTTAGCTCGTCTTTTGCATTCTGAAGATTATCAATAATTAAAACTCCTTTACCAGCTGCAAGGCCATCAGCTTTTAAAACATATGGCGGGTTCATGCTTTCCAAAAAAGCATCAGATTGATCAATATTCTCTTTGGTAAAAGNTCCATGTTTAGCGGTGGGTATATTGTACCTCTCCATAAATTTTTTTGCAAATTCTTTACTCCCCTCAAGTTGTCCTGCAAGTTTGCTTGGTGCAATAATTTTTATATTTTTTAAAAAATTGTCTGATTTAAAAAAGTCATATATACCATTTACAATTGGGTCCTCTGGTCCGACAAAGACCAAAGAGATATTATTATTAACTACTTCTTCTTTAATTTTTTTAAAGTCATTTACGTCACCTTGAATATTTGTAGCAATTGTACTGGTTCCTCCATTACCTGGAAGAGCATAAATTTTATTTACTAATTTACTATTTGTAAAACTTGTGATTATCGCGTGCTCTCTACCTCCTGAGCCTAAAACCAAAACATTCATTCATTCATAAATTTAGTTATTGTTTCCTTGATTTTCTTGAAGTATACTTTATGGTCAGTCCTTTTTTGTATGGTCTCTAAATTAGTCATAAAAAATTCTTCTAAACTTACAGTCATAAAAAATTTATTTACATCTGCTGTTCTTGTTTTATGATTCTTGTGACTTAATCCTTCATTAATAAAGATTACCTTAAGACCCATAGCTAAGGCAGGTAAGGCGGCATGGATTCTGGAAGTAATTATAATTTCACTTTTAGCTATTTCTTTCAACATGTCGTTAGCAAGCTTAAGTCCTTGGTTATGAGATGAAATTTTTCTTTTTGTTATTTGTTGGTATCTCTTAACTACTATATTTTGATTACGTAAGTGATTTTCAAAAGATTGTTTCTTTAAGAGATACTTAAGTTTATGTATTGGATATTTAATCAGTGATAATAGCAACCTATATATTGAGCTAAAGTCAATTGACGGATTTAGTCTGTCGAATGCCCCTATTACAATAACCCCTTCAGGTTGAGTTTTATTAGTAATGTATTTATCTCTGTTAAAAGTTGTTGTTATACAAGATGAATGATATGATTTAATCCCGTTTTTTTGAAGTAGATTTTGAGTATAAGTGTCTCTACATCCAATAGGTTCATATTGTTTTAGATAGTTTAATGATTCTGGTTTTACTAGGTCTCTCTCTGCTGAGGGATTAATATGAAAAGATATAAATAATGGAGATATATTATTATTTGGTGGCCAATTTTTAGGATTTTCCATAAACCAGCCATTGATGATTGTCTTTAGCTTGGACCCCTTAAATTTATTAAGCGCCTCTCTATCAAGAACCTTGTGATTAATTGGGTGAATCATGTCAATTACTGCCTTGGTTTGAATATAATCCCCAATATTTCTTGAACCAATATATCCTAGTACACCTATCTCCAAATCAAATATTTTCTTTTATTTTTTCAATTCTTGATGCAAGATTGAATTTTTTCTTTATTCTTTTTCTAGCATTTTTGAATTCCTTTGTTCCAATATTAGAATTAATGAAATCTGCTACTTGCTCAAGGTCTGTTTCGAGATCAAATAAAATTCCTGTTGAGCCAATAGCATCAGGTATCCCAAAGACTTGAGATCCTATTGGTACACACCCACACAACATTGCTTCACATAATGAGTTAGGCAAACCCTCTAATCTTGAGCCCTGAAAATAAAACTTTGACTTTTGATATAAGCTCTTGATCTGAAATTTATTTTGAACCCCTATGACCTTAACGTTTGGTTCTAGATTAATGTAGTCTGATATATTTATTCCAGATTCTCCTACAATCAAAAATTCTTTATTAGGAAGCAAAGAGGCCAGCTTATTAAAGTTACTTAAGCCTTTAATATTGATGACTCGTTTATCAGAAAAAAATGCAACAGTTAAAATACCTGATTTATTTATTGTTTCGTCATAATTCCAAAATCTTGAATCATAACCTGTGTTTATTTCTTTTATTTTGAGTGGTTTATTTTGAATGAAATTTTCGACACCTGAAATAATATTAAATTTACTAGCTGCTTTATCACAACCTTTGATAAGTGATTTGTGAACTACCCATATTTCAGAAGCCAAATTATAATTAAGTCTTGCTATTTTAGATCGTATGTTATGTTTGTAAAACACTCCGTGTTTGTTTTCATCATCAACAATTGCATCATAACCTCCTACAATAATAACAGATTTTTTAAAAAAAATTTTGGATATAATAATTGGTATTAGGGCATGATAATCATTAAACCATGAAACAACAATTTTTGAACTGGGTATATACAATAAAGATTTTAGCAGTTCTTTAGTTCTATTCCATATAAAATATATGGTGTTTTTATGTGGCCTTGACAAAATTTTTTGAACATTATATCCTAGTGCCTCAAAAATATAGATATCTGATTTAACAAAACTTCTATTTATTGAGTAACTGAGTGTAATGTTTTGTTTCAAGCTTTTATTGTTTTTAATTTATCGGCAATTTTTCTGTTATTAGATAGCCTAGGTACTTTATTTTGTCCTCCAAGTCTTCCAACAGATTTCATGTAGTTATTAAATCCTTCTCTTTCTACAGAAATCACCTCTAGGCTTTTTAGTATTTTTCCATCAATTAGATCTTTGTAGTATATGTTTTGATTTATCATTTCATTATCCAGCGATTTAGTAAATGCCGACATGTCCTCTGGAAAATTCTCAAATTCTACATACCATTCATGATGCGGAAGCATGTCTATAGGATTAATTTTTGGCGCAACTGTAAACTCTCTAATTGCAACATTATGAAGTTTTGTTGCTGCCTCCATTGCCTTCTCAACCTCCTCAGAAATTACATGTTCCCCAAAAGCTGATAAAAAATGTTTTATTCTTCCTGAAACTATAATTCTGTATGGGTCTCTTGATGTAAACTTGATTGTATCTCCAATATTGTAAGACCATAATCCTGCTGATGTTGATATTATCAGTAGATAATTTACATCCAGCTCTACATCTTTAATAGATACTCTGTCATACTTACCACTAAGAAAGTCTTCTGCTTTTATAAACTCATAGAAAATATCATTGTTTAGCAGTAGGAGAAGATCTGTTTGATCTTTATTGAACTGGTCCTGATATCCAAAAAACCCTTCAGAGGCAGGAAAAGTAGCCAAGGTGTCTATACTCTTTCCAAATAGTTTATCAAAAATTTGTCGATACGGCTTATAGCTTACCCCACCATATACATATAGTGAAAGATCAGGAAAAACTTGAGAAATTGTTTTGCCTTCCTTTAAGACAATTTTTTCAAAATACATTTGCACCCAAGATGGGATTCCCGCAATTATTGTCATTTTCTCTCCAACTGTCTCATTGATTACGGCTTCTACTTTTTCTTCCCAATCTTCAATACAGTTGGTAGTCCATGATGGTTTTCTGTTACGAAGAAAAAGCTTCGGTATATAATGAGCACTAATTCCGGAAAGCCTTCCGTGATATATTCCTTGTTTCTTTTCTAACTTCGGACTCCCTTGCAGAAACATGTGCTTACCATTTAGGGGTTTGAAATTTTTTGTTTTAAGGAAATAATTTAACAAAGCATCTCGTGCAGATCTAATATGTGTTTTTATAGACTCTTTGGTAATAGGAATATATTTTGCCCCTGATGTAGTTCCACTTGTTTTTGCAAAGTATAATGGCTTACCTGGCCATAAAATATCTTTTTCACCATTAACTACTTTCTCAATATAAGGCCTTAAATCTTCATAGTCCCTTACAGGAACCTTTTTTTTATACTGTTCATAAGATTGGATATTTTCAAAGTCGTGGTTTTTTCCAAACTCAGTTTTTACACCATTTTTTATTAGTTTTTTAAATGTGTTTGTTTGCCATTTTATTGGACTATCAATCCATTTTTTGTTTCTTCTTTTTACAAGGTGGGCATATAAAACTGAAACTATTTTTTTCATCTAGAATTCAATATAACTCTGTGGATCAACTGGTTCACCCTGATACCAAAGCTCAAAATGTAAGTGTGGTCCTGTAGTTAGCTCTCCAGTATTTCCCGTAAATGCAATGATTTCTCCAGTTTCTACTCTTTCCCCCTGAGACTTGACTAATGATGAATTATGTTTATATATCGAGGTAAGACCGTTTACGTGTTCAATAATAATTACATATCCTGTTTCAGATGTCCATTCAGAAAAAACTACAATTCCTTCACTAATTGAATGAACAGGTGAGTTCTGTGGCATAACAATATCGACACCGTAGTGTTTGTTTTCTGGTTCAAAGCTTGAAGAAAGCCCTCCTCTTACAGGTGGAAATAAAACTGTAGTAAATCTTTCTCCTAAAATATCAAAAGCATTGTATTTGTCTTCTTCTTCAACCATTGCCCTTAACAAAGAATCTTCTTCGTTTGGTTTGATCAGCTCAAGTTCAATTGCATTATTTTGAATCTTGATACTATCTTGATTAAGATCTTCAAAGGAAATATTTCCTGCAAGCATATCCTTCAATGCATTTATATATCTAGACTGCATTATATATAGGGTTTCAAGGGAATCCAATTTTAAAGCATTTTCTAATGAATTTTCTCTTAATTCAACACTCGTATAACCTCTAAAGTATTCTTTAAGAGGGGTAAAATATATTACCAAAAAAGATGTTGAAAGCAAAAGAATAAACGCAAATAATAATGAAACAAGCAAACTTGAGGTTGAGGAAGAAAAAAGTTTTTTCTTTTCCAGTGTTTTTTCATTAACTAAAAGGATATGAAACCTTGTAGAAAGCTTTTCAAATAAGGTGTTTTTTTTCTTTTTTGGCATTAATGCAAATATATGTATAGTTAGTCAGAAGTTATTATCTGTTTAATAAATTCATATTACAAAAAATAATTCTTTAAATTTGTTTTTCGAACATAGTTCTATAAATTTTCAAATATGATAGGTGGACCTCAAATTATTCTAATTATTATTGTCGTTCTTCTACTTTTTGGTGGTAGAAAAATTCCTGAACTTATGAGGGGACTTGGAAGCGGAATTAAGGAGTTTAAAAAAGCTACAAAAGAGGAAGAAGAAGAAACAAAAGAATAGTATTCTAATTTACTAGCTTCAGTGTCGTTATTATAGTGTTTAGTTCAAACATATAATCTCTTTTGCTCTCTGAGGGTGCAAAGGAAAACCCTTCAATCACAATGTTTCTTTTATTTAAAGTGTCTTTAATGATATAGTTTACATAAGGGCCTGCCATAAAGTCGTTTTGAACCTCCCATGTTCCTTTAGTTAGTAAAGCTTCCAAATTATTGACTGAAGTTTTATAATAATATGGCAAATAAGCTCTTTCCGTTATCATATAAGAGCCTGGAACCCTTCCGGGAACATAAATTTTGCCAATTGAATCTCTTATTGCAGGAATTCTTTCTTCAATTCTCTTCAGATCTATGTCTAAGGGCAAAGTGTAAGTTATGATGTTTAGATGCCCTTTGTAAACTTCCTTTTCAATCCATACAAAATTAGTTGTGTCTTTTACAGTTTTATAAGCATCTGGAAAGGTCATAGATATTCCAAATCTATCTGCTAGTTCTTTATCTTTATTTAACGCTTTTGACATTCTTCTGATCTTTTCTAATCTTTCATTCTCGTTTATTGATCTTAAAAGAAGGTCTTTATTCTCATCAAAATAGAACTTCATAACTTCTTCATCTTCTCCTGTAATAAGTCCTGCTATCTGAGGTCTCGCCCATAAATTTTTAATCAATCTAAAACCTTGATTGGATGTGTCTTTTTTGAAAAAAACTATATTTCTTCCACTTCTAGCAAATCCTGTAAAAATAGATGGGTCAAGATGATATAAATCATATTTTGGCTCATCAAAAGGGAGGCCTTCATATGGCTCCATTAATATATTTCTTACATCTGTTCCTAATGATTTGCTCCATAAAGCTTGAGGCATAACTACGGTTAATGCATTAATATTTCCACTTGATTCTGGAACGTAAGCATTTGAACCATTAGAATTGCACCCCCCTAATAGGCCAAAAATCAAAAAAATCAATATGGTTTTATAAAAAGATTTAATTTTCATTAAGCAATGCTTTAACTCCAGGAAGAGTTTTACCTTCCAGGCTTTCCAAAAGGGCGCCTCCTCCTGTTGAAATATAGCTAACCCAATCTTCTTTTCCAAGTTTTTTAAG